>Ga0082212_10000173_pt1 | contig 94741 bp, 91 predicted proteins | sample TergutNt197P3_FD_71548 | JGI IMG/M metagenome (GOLD analysis project Ga0082212, IMG submission 71548) | Neocapritermes taracua P3 segment gut microbial communities from Petit-Saut dam, French Guiana - Nt197 P3 | ecosystem: Host-associated > Arthropoda: Insects > Digestive system > Gut ...
CCTCGTGCTCTGTAGTTTGACTGCTCTCGCAATCAAGTTTAGCACAACCTTAAAAACAACGCGACGGCACCCACGTTTCATCCCTCGTTGGTGCCTTTCGCATGAAAGGAATGGTCATACATGAGTAAAAAATACGAGAACTCCACCCGCGACGCTTTTCTTGCACACATTCAGAGCGTCGAAAACTACGAAAGCGACAAAGACATGATCCTGAAAGCCTACCGGCTAGAGCGGCACGAAAGCACCCGCCGCCCTGTGAACCCGCTGGCCGTGGCCGGAGTGTCCGGCGTCGCCGCCGTGCTGTGTACCGCCCTTGTCCTGGGCTATAACAGCGGCCACTTCATACCGGCATTGATCGGCGCGGGCGTTGTCGCCTTTGTGGGCTGTGTATTCGCGGCTATGGCGTGTTGTAAGTAGCCATGAGCGAGTTTGATAAACAATGCGCCTTGATCTATGAGGCGACGCGCCGTGAAAAAATCCGCTGTATCTGTATTATGGCCTGTGTCGTGATCGTGCTGGCCTCCGCGCTGGGTGCTATGTTCTACTGCATACCTCCGCCAATGATGGGCGGGACGTGTGAGCCTGTGACATACTCCCGCACGGACGCGGCGGGGACTACGACAACCACCATAACCAACGGCGGGCGCACCTTGATGATCGTGACTACCGCCGAAGGCAAGGTTATATCTACCAGCATCACGAGCGGGAGACGGCAAAGCAGGAATAAATGAGCAGGGAACGAGCGGGCGGGCATTGTCCCGCTCGTTCTATTTTGGTTACTATTTGGTTACTATCGATACGAAACAGTAACCAATTTTACGAGCGGATACAAAAAGCCAATCTCCAAAACTGCTTGATTATCAATGCTTACAGCAAACCACAAAACGCTACAAAAGGCGTTATTCATAACTCTGACTCTAGAGGCCGTGGGTTCGAATCCCGCCGGGCGTACCAACTGCTCCATAGGCGAACTCTTAACGGGTTCGCCTATCGGTATGTTTATGGCATTTTTGCTGGCATTGCAGAAGACTTCTATGCGGGCATCGTCACCGCCGTACAGGGGCATTTGTACGCAGCCCGCTCGGCATTGACAAAGCGGAAAAAGCAATGATATAATGCTGGTACTGACTCTTTACGGGAATAGAGGTGCTTTGATGAAAATCGCTATGGACAAACTTTGCATGGTCTTTTCCCGCGCGTTTGACATGATCGAACATGAGCAGCTGGGCGCGAGCGAAAACCACAGTATGCGGGTCGCCCTTCTGTGTATCGCCATGGGGCGGCGGCTCGGGTATGACGACGACACCATATCGGCGATCACCGTATGCGGGATGTTCCATGACAGCGCGTTAACCGAGTATCACCTCTCCCAAACAGAGGGCGAACAGCAGGAGCAGAATATGATCCTTCACTGCGAAAAAGGGCAGGATCATGTGTCTTGGCTTCCGTTTAAGGCGGACATTGAGAAGCTCGTATTGTATCACCATGAGCGGGGCGACGGGCAAGGCCCGTTCGGCAAAACAGAAAACGAGATACCGCTGGAGGCGGCGCTGATCGCCGCGGCGGACGCGGTTGACGCGACCTATCATTTGCAGCGTGTTCAGCCCGGCAGGCTGCCGGCTTTGCGTGAAAAGATCGCCTCCCGTGCCGAGACGTACTCCACCCGCGCGGCGATCGATGTTTTGATTGACGTGCTGGATGAAGACCTGCTTGAAAAGATGCGTGACGAGAATGTAAAGCAAAACTTAGAGCGTGAGCTGCCTCCTTGGGAAGTGGACATTGCCGACCCCAGAATCATCCGCGTAAGCGAGTTTATCACGCGGGTCATCGACTACAAGTCGGAGTTCACCCATATGCACACCAGCCAAATCGCCAACCGGGCATGGGTCATGGCCGAGCATTACGGTTATGGGCCGGCCGAACGCAACGCGCTCTTTCTCGCGGCGTCTCTGCACGATATTGGGAAAATAGGGACGCCTACGGCAATTTTGGAAAAACCGGGCAAGCTCGATGATGAAGAGTTTGCGGTTATAAAGGATCATGTGAAGAACACACTGGACTGGCTCGATGAAATGCCTGACTTTAAACAGGTCAAAAACTGGGCGGCCAACCATCACGAAAAACTGGACGGGCGGGGGTATTCCCGCGGGCTGAACGGGGAAGAGCTGGATTTCAATTCGCGCCTGATGACCTGTATCGATATTTATCAGGCCGTTTGCGAGACCCGGCCGTATCACGGAGCCAGGTCGCACGAGGAAACCATGCCCATTCTGTACGATATGGCTTCCAAAGGCTATATAGACAGTAAGATCGTGGAGGATATTGACGCCGTTATGGCGAAATATTCGCTGAGGGAAGTCCCTTCCCCGAACATTCAAGGAGGAACCTGATGTACTGCATACAAAACGTTACGGATGATTGCATTTGGGTGGGCGCGAACGACAGGCGTTTGGCCATGTTTGAAGGTATCTATTCCGTCCCGAAAGGCGTTTCGTATAACGCCTACCTCTTGCTGGATGAAAAAACGGTATTGTTTGATACGGTGGACAAAGCCGTCGCGCATCGGTTTATCGAAAACGTCGTCCACGCGCTGGACGGAAGAAAACTGGATTACCTGATCATACAGCACATGGAACCCGACCATTCCGCCGGGATTTGCGGCCTGCTCGCCCGATACCCGGAGCTGACGGTCGTGTGCAACGAGAAAACGCTGGGATTCATCCAACAGTTCTATGCGTTGGAGATCGGTTCGCGGGTGCGGATCGTCGGCGAAGGCGGCACATTGAACACCGGCAAACACACCCTTCACTTTATCATGGCGCCGATGGTTCACTGGCCTGAGGTCATGGTCACCTATGACGCCGCCGATAAAATCCTGTTTTCCGCCGATGCTTTCGGCTGTTTCGGAGCCCTTAACGGCGCGCTGTTCGCCGACGAAGTCGATTTTACAAGGGACTACATGGATGAAGCGCGGCGGTATTACACCAACATCGCCGGCAAATATGGCACACAGGTCGAAACACTGCTCAGTAAAGCAGCCTCCCTTGACATCCAAATGATTTGCCCCCTCCACGGTTTCGTTTGGCGGCGGGACATTCAATCCATCCTCTCCAAATACCGTCTTTGGAGCGGCTACGAGCCGGAGGAGAAAGGCGTGATGATCGCCTACGCCTCTGTGTACGGGAACACGGAAAACACAGCGGAAATCCTGGCGGTCAACCTGCGCGGCAGGGGTATCAAAACAGAAATGTTCGATGTTTCCGTGACCCCCGCGTCGGAAATCGTCGCGGCGGCCTTCAAGTGGAGCCATTTGGTGTTCGCCTCCACAACCTATAACGCGGGTGTTTTCGTGGCGATGGAAGCCCTCCTCAGCGATCTGACCGCCCACAACATTCAAAACCGCACCGCCGCCATCATCGAAAACGGCACTTGGGCACCAACCAGCGGCGGTTTGATCCGTGAAAAGCTGGAACAATGCAGCAACATGACCATTCTCAACCAAACGGTCAGCATACAATCGTCTTTGAAAAAGGAGCAGCTTGCCGAATTAAACAGTATGGCCGAAGCCATTGCCGCAACGCTGCCCGTTCAAGCGATCAAAGCGGCGCAGCCCGCCGCCGCCGCCGCGCCGGAAACGGCCGATCCGAACACCATGTTCAAGCTCTCCTACGGGTTATTCGTCCTGACCGCCAAAGACGGCGATAAGGATAACGGCTGCATCATCAACACAGCCGCTCAGATCACCCAAAACCCGCTCCGCATATCGATCGCCGTGAACAAGGTCAACTATACCCACGACATGATCGTGAAAACAGGGGCATTCAACGTCTCCATATTGACCCAAAACGCGCCGTTTGCCGTCTTTGAGCAGTTCGGTTTTTCGAGCGGCAGGGAGGGCGATAAGTTCGGCGGGGCAGCCGCCGGCCGGACAGCCAACGGCATACGGTATCTGCCCGAATACACCAACGGCGTCATTTCGGGTAAGGTCGCCGAATCCTTCGATTACGGCACCCATACCCTTTTTATCGCCGAGGTGGCGCAGGCGTTTGTGCTGTCCAATGAACCGAGCGCGACCTATCAATATTATTTTGACAACATCAAACCCAAGCCGCAAAAACCAAAAGAGCGGAAAGAAGGGTATGTCTGCAAAATATGCGGGTATGTTTACGAAGGCGGAACACTGCCGGAGGACTATATCTGCCCGCTTTGCAAGCACGGCGCGGCTGATTTCGAGAAACTGTAAATAACAGAAGGGAGAACTAGGTATGAAAGGGAGCCAAACATTTTTCATCTGCAAGCATTGCCGTAATCTGATCGGGTTTATCGACAGCAAGGGGGTGCCGCTGATGTGCTGCGGCGAGAAGATGACCGAACTGATCCCCAATACGGCGGAAGCGAGCGCGGAGAAACATTTGCCCGACATAACAATTTCGGGCGGCAGCGTCACCGTTCAAATCGGCAGCGTCCCGCACCCGATGGAGGAAGCGCATAACATATCGTTTGTCTATGTGGAAACCGAACAGGGAGGCCAGCGCAAGTGCTTAACGGCCGGCGCGGAGCCGAAGGTTGAGTTTTGCCTTGTCAGCGATAAGCCGGTCGCTGTGTATGCGTATTGCAATCAGCATGGCTTGTGGAAAAAAGAAGTATAACATCGGTTCTCCGCCCAACACAGGCGGGGTTGTTGGAACTTGACACGACCGGCGTTATACCGTATAATCAAAACGACGCCTGTGTTCCATAAGGTGTGAAGGATCGATAAGGAGAGGTTACCCATGCGAAAAAAAACGTGCCTGTTTCTCGCCGCGCTGTTTGTCTTCCTGTTGGCGTTTCCCGCTTTGGCCAATGAAGCCCCCCTGGTTTTCACGGATAACAAGCGGGGGGAGCAAGACGATTTTGACTACGAACTTTGGCTGGAAAACCGGGATCATACCTCTTCGATGACGCTCAACGGGAACGGCCGGTTTGACTGCGTATGGGAAGGAACGCTGCTAACCCTCTTCCGCATGGGCAAGAGGCTGGGCAGCAAACAGCATTTTTCCGAATACGGGGACATCATTTTGGAATACGGCGCCGATCATACCATCATCAAAGGGGATGTATCCTACCTCACGGTATATGGCTGGACGCAAAACCCCCTGATCGAGTATTACATCGTGGAAAACCACGGCAGCTACAGACCCGGCAAAGTCCATGAAGGGACTATTCAGGTGGACGGCGCAACCTATGAAGTGTATACCGCTATCCGCGACGAAAAACCCTCGATCGAGGGGACGAAAACGTTCTTGCAAATTTTCAGTATCCGCGCGGACAAAAGAACCGAAGGGACGATCAATGTGTCCGAACATTTTAAGGCGTGGGAGGAACTCGGGCTGGATATGGGCGGCACGCTGTATGAAGTGCAGCTTTGCATAGAAGCGTATGGCAGAAGCGGCAAGGGGTATGCCAGTGTATACAGCCATCGGCTCACCATCGGCGATACCGTGATCGGCGAACTGTCTGATAAACCCGAAACGCCGTTTGAACCAGTATTTCCCGATTCCGGCTCATTTGCCCCGCCGCCGTCTCCTTCGCCGGAGGCAAGCCCCAGCCCCAGTTCTGAAGCAAGCCCCTCGCCTGACGCGACGCCGGCAGAAGCATCACCATCAACAGGGGACGATGATTCGGAGGGCGGCGGCAACAAAACCGTGATCCTCATTGCCGTCATCGCCGTTGTGCTTCTTGCGGTGGTGGTTGTCGCCATCAAGGTGAGATCGGGGAAAAAGTAACCTAACCGTTCAAATGCTCAACGGCGGCTCGTTCAATGGCCAATCCTTCCTTATATCGTTCGATATAGACCGCGAACCCTTCGGCGTCACGCTTGTCGGGGTTCGCGGTTTTCTCTGCCTTTCCCGCGAAAACCACGTCGGACAAAAAGGCCTCCAGCGTTCCGCCCGGTCTGCCGCGTTCCATATACGCCGCGAGGAGAGCCATCCCCCACGCGCCGCCCTCGCCCGCCGTCTCTAAAACAGATACGGGGATGCCCAAAGCCGCCGCCATCAGCCGCTGTCCCGCGTTTTCGGCCTTGAAAAGGCCGCCGTGGCCTGTCAGGCGGTCGATTTGAACCTCTTCCCGCCCGGTCAGGGTCTCCAGCCCGATTTTCATGGGGATCATCGCTGAAAACAACTGGGCGCGCATAAAGTTGGCGATGGACAAGCGGCTGTCCGGCAATCTGGTGAAGAGCGGGCGACCCTCGCTGAAGCCCGTTAGGTGTTCGCCGGAGAGATAGTTATAGGAAAGGAGGCCGCCGCAATCGGGGTCGCCTTCCAACGCTTTCTGATACAGCGCGTCGTACAGTTCCGGCTTTGCCGCCTCCGCGCCCATCAGGCCGAGGGTTTGGGAGAACAAGCTGACCCAGGCGTCCAAGTCGGGGGTTCCGTTGGCTCCGTGAACCATGGCAATAGGCCGCCCGGCGGGGGAGGACGCGATGTCGATCTCTTTATACTGTTTGGAGAGAGGTTTTTCAAGGTTGAGAACGGCAAAGACCGACGTCCCCGCCGAGATGTTCCCGGTGCGTTCGCCAATGCTGTTGGTTGCCGCCATGCCTGTTCCGGCGTCGCCCTCCGGCGGGCAAAGCGGCACGCCGGGCAACAGACGCCCCGAAGGGTCAAGCAATTCGGCTCCCTCGGCGGTCAGGTATCCGGCGTTCTCCCCGGCGTTCAGGATTTCGGGTAAAATTTTAACGATATTGATCCCGGTCATTTCTTCAAAACGCCCTGCCATCACAGCGTCATAGGCTTTGCCGTCCAACGGCAGCATCCCCGACGCTTCGCATATCCCGGCGGCCTTCCGCCCCGTCAGTTTCCAATGCACATAGCCCGCCAGCGTTGTGAGGAAGCTGATGTCGTTGGTATGCGGTTCTTGATTGAGCAAGGCCTGATAGAGATGGGCGATGCTCCATCGCTGCGGGATGCGGAACCCAAACTCGTTCGAGAGCGTTTCGGCCGCTTCCCCTGTGGTGGTATTGCGCCAAGTGCGGAAGGGGGTGAGTTGTTTTCCGATCATATCAAACGCTAGATAGCCGTGCATCATCCCTGAGATGCCGAGTCCGTCGAGTTCGACCAGCACTTTGCCCGTTTTGTTTTCATAGTCCGCCGCCATTTGTGTGTAAGCGTCCTGAATGCCCGACCAAGCGTCGTCCAGGCTGTATGTCCAAAAACCGTTTTCAAAACGGTTTTCCCATGAATGCGCGCCCGACGCAAACGGGGCGCAGGTTTCGTCGATCAGCACCGCCTTGATGCGGGTGGAACCCAACTCGATCCCTAGAATTTTCTTCATTTCCATTGCCTCCGTCTGTCTTTTGGTATATTATAGACCCAATTACGAAAAATGGCAAGGCGAAAGGATGGGAAAGATGAATCAAATCGTCGTTAACCTGAAAAAGACAAAACACACCGTTTCCCGCATGATCTACGGGCATTTTTCCGAGCACCTCGGGCGGTGTATATACGAAGGACTGTTTGTCGGCAAAGACAGCCCCATCCCCCATGTCAACGGTATGAGAACCGATGTGGTCAACGCCTTGAAAGAGATCAAAATCCCCGTCCTGCGCTGGCCGGGCGGCTGTTTCGCCGACGAATACCATTGGAAAGACGGCATCGGCGACCCGGCGGCGCGCAAGCGCATGGTCAACACCCACTGGGGCGGCGTTGTCGAGGACAACTCCTTCGGCACACACGAGTTTTTAGAGCTGTGCCGCCAGCTCGGGTGCGAGCCGTATATCAACGGCAATTTGGGCAGCGGGGAAATCGCCGAGATGCAGGAATGGGTCGAGTATATGACCTTCAAGGGCGAATCCCCGATGGCCAATCTGCGCCGCGCAAACGGCCGGGAGGAACCGTGGGCGGTCAGCTATTTCGGCATCGGCAACGAAAACTGGGGCTGCGGCGGCAACATGCGCGCCGAATACTACGCCGACCTCTACCGCCGTTACGCCACCTATGTCCGCAATTACGGAGAAAACAAGATTTTCAGGATCGCCAGCGGCCCCGGCGCCGACTACGGGCATGACAACCTCAAGCAATGCTGGACGCGCACCATGATGGAAAACGCGCGGCAACTATTCGACGGCCTTGCCCTGCACTACTACACACTGACCGGGCACTGGGGCGAATCAAAAGGGTCGGCCACCGATTTTACCGAAGCTGAGTATTATACCACCTTACGCAGATCACTTTGGCTGGATGAGGTGATCAAACAGCACGCGGCTGTCATCCGGCGGTTTGACCCGAACAACAGGGTCAAGATCATCTTCGACGAGTGGGGGACATGGCACGACTGCGAGCCGGGCACCAACCCCGGATTTCTGTACCAGCAGAACACCATGCGCGACGCGCTGGTCGCCGCAGCCTCGCTGCATATCTTCAACAGCCATGCAGACATCGTACATATGGCCAACATCGCGCAAACGGTCAATGTGCTGCAAGCCGTCATCCTGACCGACGGAGCCAAGATGCTGCTAACGCCGACCTATCATGTGTTCAACATGCTCAAAGGGCATCAGGACGCCGCCCTGCTCGAAAGCCATCAGATATGCGGCGCGGCGGGCGAAGGCGTCCCGCAGCTTTCCCATTCGGCGACCGTGAAAGACGGTGCGGTCACGCTGACGGTGTGCAATATGTCGGCGGATCAAACAGCGGAAGTCTCCCTCTCCCTGCTGGGTCAGCATGTAAAGGTGCAAGAGGCGGCGATGCTAACGAGCGATAGCATCGCTGGCAAAAACACCTTTGAGCAACCCTCAGCCGTCCAACCCGGTGACTTTAGCGGAATCCGGCTGGAGGAATACAACAAAACCGGAACACAGATGACGCTGAAACTCCCGGCCTGTTCGGTCGTGCGCCTGACGCTGGGGGAAGGGTCATGAGAAAGCAAACCAATCTGCCGCTGAGCGCGGTGGCGGTGAACGACGGCTTTTGGAGCGGGATACAGAGCATCGTGCAAAACACCGTCCTGCCTTTACAGGCGGACATTTTGGAGGATAGGGAAAAGAGCCATGCCGTTGAGAATTTCCGCATCGCGGCGGGGGAGGCGGAAGGCGAATTTCAAGGGATGATTTTTCAAGACAGCGACGTTTACAAATGGCTGGAAGCCGTCTCCTATTCGCTGGCGGCTAAGCCGGATCAGGGTCTTAACGCCCGGGCGGATGAAATGATCCGCCTGATCGGCAAAGCGCAGCAAGAGGATGGGTATATCAACACACACTTCATCCTCAAAGAGCCGGATCGAAAATGGAGCAACCTGCGAGACGACCACGAACTGTATTGCTTCGGGCATCTGATCGAAGCGGGTGTTGCGCATGTTCAGGCAACAGGGAAGCGAAACCTGCTCAACATCGCCGTCCGCGCCGCCGATTTGATTTGTAAACGCTTCGGTTCGGAAAAGACGCAGGGCGTCCCCGGGCATGAGGAGATCGAGCTGGCTCTGCTCCGCCTGTACCGGGTCAACGGGAAGAAAGAATACCTCGAAACGGCACGGTATTTTATAGACGAGCGGGGGCAGACGCCCGGCGATGAATACCGCCAAAGCCATTTGCCGGTGCGGGAGCAAACGGAAGCGGTGGGGCACAGCGTCCGCGCCATGTACCTATACACGGCGATGGCCGACCTGGCGGCGGAAACGAATGACGTTTCCTTGGTTGACGCTTGCCGGACACTGCTGGACAACATCCTGCAAAAGAAGATGTACATCACAGGCGGCGTTGGTTCGACCTTCCACGGCGAAGCGTTCTCGCCCGCCTATGACTTGCCGAACGACACCGTATACGCCGAAACCTGCGCGTCTATCGGGTGTTGCTTCTTCGCCCGGCGGATGCTGGAAATCAAGCCGGATGGGCAAATGGCCGACCTGATCGAACGACAGATATACAACACCGTTTTGGCGAGTATGCGGCTGGACGGCAAACGGTTCTTTTATACCAATCCGCTGGAAGTCGTTCCCGGTCTTTCCGGCGTCGCGCCCGCCCACCAACACATCCTGCCGGAGCGTCCAGAATGGCACAACTGCGCCTGCTGCCCGCCCAATTTATCCCGCCTCATCCTCTCGTTGGGGCGGTATGCTTGGGGAGAGGGGGACGGAACCGTCTATGCCCATCTTTGGCTGGGCGGTTCGGCGCGATTTTCCGTTGGAGGCGGCGTTTCTGTGACGTGCGAGAGCGGGTATCCGTGGAAAGGGGATGTACTTTACACGCTATCCCCAACCTTTGCAAATGCAGAGTTTTGCTTCGCCGTTCACATCCCGGCTTGGTGCCGGGACGTTCAAATCTCGCTCAACGGCTCGCCGATCAACCCCGGGGAGAAAGACGGTTACATCACCATCAAGCGCGTTTGGGAGCAAGGGGATACCGTCAGGATCAGCGCGGCATTGCCCGTTCTCAGAACCTATTCGCACCCGGCGGTGAAAGGCAATGCCGGACAAACCGCCCTGCAAAGAGGGCCGATCGTCTATTGCTTTGAGCAGGAAGACAACGGCGCGCCCCTCTCCGCCCTGCGTCTGCCGCCGGACGCCGATATAAACGAAGTTGAGGGTAAAATGCTGACCGGCATGGTGGTTTTAACAGCAAACGGGCTGCAAGAAGAGGGAAACACATCGGCTCTCTATACCGAGACCCGCCCCGCCGTAAAATCCGCCAAACTAACGGCCATCCCTTATTTCGCTTGGGGCAACCGAAGCCCGGGTGAAATGCGGGTTTGGATACGGGAATAGAAAGGAAAAAGACCATGAACAGACGAAAAATCATCCTCCTCGCGGCTTTGGCGTTATCGGCGTTTGGCTTGATACTCTACGGCTGCGCGCGCGAGAGCGCGGAACCGTCCGGTGAAGGAGTCCCTCCCCCGCCCCCCGCCGACCCTTCTGAAAACACGGAAACACCGACGCCGGAGAAACCATCGCCTTTAAGTCAAACCGAGCGGGAACAACGGCGCATCTCGATCACAGACGGAAAATTTACGGTGGACGGCGGAAGCAAGCCCATTTGGATCAACGGAGCCAACACGCCTTGGAATAAGTGGAACGATTTCGGCGGCGGTTACAACGACGGGTGGTGGGACAACCACCTCGCGGCTCTGCGTGAAAACGGCGTCAACGCCATCCGGGTTTGGATCAACTGCAACAACGACCAAAACGCCGTCCTCATCGGCGAAGACGGCGTTGTGAGCGGCGTTTCCGAAAAGCATTGGGCCGATCTCGATCTATTTTTCGCCACAGCCGAGCGGAACGGCGTCTATGTCATGGCGACCTTGCTCTCGTTCGACCATTTCAAAAGCAAGCAAGCCGGCCGGTGGCGTTTGATGGTGCAGTCGGACAAAGCGGTGGATTCCTACATCGAACACTACACCCTCCCGTTCATCGAACGGTATCAAGACAACCCGTATCTGTGGAGCATCGACCTGATGAACGAGCCGGACTGGGTGCATGAGGATGAGAAATGCGGCAAGCTGGCTTGGGAAGACATCTCCCGCTTCTTCGCGCGGAACGCCGCCGCCATCCGCAAAAACAGCCCCGTCCTTGTCACCGTCGGCATGGCCTTCCCCAAATACAACGCCGACGGTTCGGGATATGAGGGCAACAAGGTCTCTGACGCATTTCTGCAAACCCTCTTTGCCGACCAAGACGCCAAACTGGATTTTTGGTCGCCGCATTATTACGATTGGGTCGGCCAGTGGTACGGCGTCCCGTTCACCTCCAAACCGCACGGGGTGCGTTCGGACGGCGGCTGGGGGCTGGATAGTTCCAAACCCGCCGTTTTGGCCGAGCATTCGGCCAACGGTTCGGCCGGGTCAACGCTGATTGAGGATTACACCAGCCTGCTGGAAAACGGCTGGCAGGGAGCCATGCCGTGGACGTCCAACGGCGTGGACGGCAACGGCGGGTTTGAAGAGCTGATCCCGGCAACCCGGCACATCGCCGGGCTGTATCCTGATTTGGTTTTCCCGCTGGGGTGAGTTACGGTTGAAACCGTTCGTACAATTTCACCATGGTTTGTATGCTCTGTTCAAGGGTAAAGGAACCGCTTGGGTCAAAGCTGGTGGCACTGATGCCGGTCATGATGCCGGGGCGGACGCCGCGCAAACGCTTGATGGCGTTGATCATATCGTCCGGTACCCCGGCTAAGTCTGTGAAAGTGATTTGCCCCTCCGGCAGCGTTTCGCTAAATGCTTTCCGCGCAATGCGGTCAAGGATCATAGCGGCTTCCTGCCGCTTGATGCCTTCGCCGGGTTCAAACTTGTCCGCGCTGACGCCGTAGACGATCTCCATCCCGCCGATTTTTTGAACATTGACGTCTCCTTTGTCATCGGAAAACTCCCTGCGCGCGGTGATCTCTTCGCCCGTGAGGGTTTCGATCAGCGCAACGGCAAGGGCGCAAAACTCGGCGCGTGTGGCGGGTTGGTCGTATCCGGTTTGCAGGGGAACGGGGACGATGCCGTAGCCGATGGCGGCATTGATGACAGGTTTTGCCCAAGGACTGGCGGTTTCGATGGTGTCTTTTTGCGGCTCAAACGTGAGAGAGTTTAATTTGCTTTCATCAAGCCCTATGATTGCATCTTTGGAAGGAAAATAATTTTCAGCACAGGTAAGGGTATCTAAAGCAATTATATTACTTACATCCAGCTCGGTTAGATAATTGCCACCGCAGGCAATGATTGTCAGTGCGGTGTTATTACTTACATCCAATTTGGTTAGTTTATTACCGTAGCAGAAAAAAGATTCTAGTGCGGTATTGTTGCTTATATCCAGTGTGGTCAGTTGGTTATAGCTAACAGTAAGCCATTCTAACGCAGTGTTATGGCTCAAATCCAATTTGGTTAGTTTGTTATCGTAGCAGTAAAGATGTTCCAGCGCGGTGTTGTTGCTTATATCCAGCGTGGTCAGTTGGTTGCTTTTGCATTGGAGCCATTCCAGCATGGTGTTTTTGCTTATATCCAACTCTGTTAGTTGATTTTCATCGCAGGAAAAATATTTTAATGCGGTAAAATGTTCGATGCCCACAAGGCTTTTTATATCCTTTTTACTCACATTTAAGGATGTGATCCAATCAACGTCTTCGGCGGTGATCACATATCCTGTCGGTTTATCAAGCACTTCCAAGACAGCCGCGTAGAAGTTCGGGTCGGGGATGTCGATTCCTTCCGGTATGTACTCAGGCTCCCCGATGGTGAGGATATTCTTGGTGATCGACGCCGTGCCTTTGCTGTTTTTATTGGCGGTATAGGACTCGGCTTTCATCGTCACTTCATAGATCGGCCCGTCCATGATCATGCCGGCTTTTTCCCATTCCTCAAAGTGTTTGGAAACGGAAATGATCCCGTTCAGGCTGTGGTCGGACGTGTTTTTGGGAATGCTCCAATATTGCTTGAAGTTGGTGCTGCTCCCTTGAATGGAGTGCTCGCCGATTCTGTCCGACTCATAGAATTCAAAGACAATGCCGTCAATGGACGCTTCGCCTTTCTTTGTGCCCGCCGCCCTGCCGGGGTTATAGCTTTTCCGATCCTTGATGATGTAGAATTCGATTTGGTTGGTGAATTTGATTTCAGTTTTGCCGTCGTGAGACAGCTTCGGGATGCTCGCGTCTTCGTAAAAACCCCAGCCGTACATAGAGATGTAAGACGCGCCGTCGTTGGTGCTCCACGAGGCCTCGAAGTCTATCGAAATATTTCCGTGCTCTTTATATGTTTTCCCCTTTTGCGAAGGATTGGCTAAATCCATCCCGCGCGTCGTCGTGAACCTCTTGCCGGCACGGAAGAGGATATTGAGGGTTTTATCCCATTCGGCGTCAAAGGTTCCGCCTTTTTCGGCGTCGCCCGTCACTGTCATCTTGGCAACCCCGATGCCATCCTGGCTCCACAGTTCGTAATCATAGCCCGCAGTCGTGAAGGTACGCCTGCTTGTCCCGTTGGAAGCCTCCAAAACGACGCTTTCCGCGGCGGACGCGGGAATGGCCGCCGCCAGCAGGATCAACGCCAGCCCGATTGTGAGTACACGTTTTTTCATCATCTATACCGTCCTTAAACTGTATTTTTATCCAGTATACCACAGTTGTCGGACATAATCAAGCCGCGTTACGGTCTGTAACGCGGCTTATCGCTGTCAATAAATGGGTTAGGGCAGGTAATCCATCGGGTCTACCGGTTCGCCGTCTTTGAGAATCTCAAAATGCAGATGGGGCGGCAGAGCCTGCTCGGAAATCGACGAATGTCCGATCGAGGCGATGGTGTCTCCCGCTTTGACCGATTTTCCCACGGTGGCCGTGATGGTGGATGACAGGTTGGAATATACGGAGACAAAACCGCCGGAATGCTCAATGATCACGGTCGCGCCCATGCTGCGCGGAGCGTTTTCGATCACGTCAATGATGATGCCGTCGGCGGCGGCCTGCACCAGCGCGCCCGCGTTGGTTTCAATGTCGACGCCTGGATGATAACGCCATTCACGCAGGGCTTCATAGAAGACGTCGGCACTTTCACTGTAACCGACGATCATGTCGCCGTTCACCGGGGGATAAAAGCTGGGTACAGCGTCGGAAGCCGGTTTCGGGTCGGGCGTTGGAGAAGGGTTGTCGGGCGGGACGGCCGGCATTCCCGGAAGTTCCCCGGCAACGGCAAGCCCGTCGCCGTCAAGATTGCCTACGTCGGTTGCGTTAGAACCGTCGCCGGCATTTGTGCCGATGTCCGGCGGAGACGGCAATGCAGGCGGGGAAGAGGCTGAAACAGGGGGTGGGGATGGGACGGCCGGAGACGGTGAAACTCTAGGCGGCGAAGGGCTGGGCTGAGGGGACGCCGCCGCCAGCAGGGGCGAATCGGGGGTTTGGGGCGTTTCACCCGAGCCGCCGAAGAACAGCATGTACCCGGACGCGCCGATGGCGGCCACACAAAGGATCAAAACAACATAAAATCCTTTGCCCGCGAAGAAGTCCAGCAGTTTGTGCGCTTTTCCTTGTTTATGATTCATAAAGAACACCTCCGCCGCTAGTATCGACGGAGGCGCGAAACAATATACATAAATTTACGGAAATGTTAAAAAATAGAGCTGTCCCGCAACCCGGCAGGAAGCGGAACACCCCGCAGGTATAGCGAGCTTGCGAGCGTAACCGCAGAGGTTTCCGCGCCCGTCCGCCGGGTGCGGCGGGACGTGACACCAGTTTGTTTCTACGCCAATAAATCTACCAGCATCCCGTTGATGTCGCTGATGTCGGCGATCAGCTGAATCTGTTCCACCTGCTGGCTGAGGATGTCCTGTGTAATCTTCTCCAGCTTTTCATTGACGCGCTTGACAATGGCGTAAACGTGATGCCGCCCGCGCCCGTCGCGGGTGGGGCGTTTGCTGAACTCATACGACCAGCGCACCGCTTCCAACATGAATTTGGCCAGCATCTGTTTATACCGTTTGAGTTCGGCGATGTCATAACGCTGAGCCAAGACCTCGCCCTGTTTGACGATGTCCTGGCTCATTTTTGTCAGTATTTCCGTGGCGTTGGAACGGTCTACGCCGTGCATGACCTCGCGGAACGCGCCTTGCTGCGGAGCCTTGATGTGAGGGTCACCGGTCGGTATGGCGGGAGCCGGTCTTTGAACGCCGCGGTTTAGTTCGGATATTTTCATCAGTGTTTTTTGTCAATGTAGGTGGCACCGACGCTCGCGCTGAAAGCATCATAACCGCGCACGGTCGTCATCCCTTCCTGTGTCTTTTTCATTAAAGCGCGCAAACGCTCCATCTCATCCTTCGCTGTTTGGATGTTCGCCTCTTCGGCGCGGGCGATCCTCTCCAAAAGGGAGAGGGCTTCCTCGTCAGGGGAGCGATCCGGCATGGCCTTGAGGATTTCGATCAAACGCTCTTTCTGCTCAAGGTTTTGTTCCAAAGCGTCTTTATCTTCCAGCAAAATCAAGCCGCGCTGTTCCTCTGTCAATTTGCAAATCTCCCGGAGGAGTGAACCTACCGTTTCCACAGGGGGGATCAAACCAAACTGCCCGAAACCAGCGGCTGCTGCTTGCGGTTGAGGCGGATGACCTGTTTCCAGGTATCGCGCAGCTCGGTGATCAGCTCGATGGATTCGTCGATCTTGGCTATATCCTTGCGCACATTGGCCCAAACGATGGTGTTGATGATATAATCATACAGCTGCATAAGCTGCTTGGAAACGGCATACTGCATATCCAGCGAACGGATCAGTTCGTTGACAATGGCCTGCGCTTTTTGCAAAACGTCGTTGGTTTTGGCGTAATCTTTTGCGTCTATATGAATTTTCGCCAATTTTAAGTCTTTGATGCAGCCGTCATACAGCATCAGGGTCAGCTCGCCGGGACTGGCTGTCATCGCGCTCTGCTGCCTGTATTGGTCTCCGGCATTTGAATATGCAACCATAATGATCTCCTTTATCTTAACTCCGCGTTCTTTTTATTGATTGCCGCCCCAGCCGAACATCATCGACATGGATTCCTGATGTGATTGCATTTGGCTGAGTTTTGTTTCGAGCTTGGCATACTGGAGATAGTATTTTTCACTCATGGCGATCAATTTATCCTCTTGTTCCTTGATGCGTTTGGAATAATTGTTGATGTCGTTGTTGAGGTTTTGAAGCTCCCTGCTTTTGATGGTGCCGACGTAGTCGTCCATCATTTTGTTCAGCTGGGGTATCAGGGCGTTGCTGCCTTCGGCAAACATTCCGTAAACGCGGTCGGGGTTGGTTTGCAGTGCGGCTGTCAGTTTGCTCTCGTCTAACTCCAGTTTTGACGGTTCGCCAGGTACATATCTGCTGGTGGTGATCCCGATCGAAGCGAGGTTGCCGAAATCTCCGAAGGTCTTGGTGAGGACGCCGCGCATATTTTCGATCAGTCTGCCCAGCGTATTGTCGCGGTATAAAAGCCCTGCTTTGGCTTTTTCCTCCCACAGTTCGATCTCTTTATCGCTCAGCTGCTCGCGCTGCTCGTCGAGCAGCGGTTTATAATTGCGGTTGGGTTTTTGGGTATGGGCGTCAAACAGTTCTTTCATCAACTCGTTATAGGAGTCAACGAATTGTTTGATCCGATTGACCGCCGGAGATATATCCGTTTCCAGCGAAAAATCTATGCCGCCCGGGCCGGTCGTGCGCATGAACGACATGGTCACGCCGTCCAGCGTGACGGTATTGGAGTCAAAACGGCGGGCTTGCGTTTCGCCGTTGAGATAGACCACGGCGTCCTGCCCGGCGGTGACCTCGGTCATGCCCAGCATGGATAAAAAGCCGGTGTCGTCGGAGAAGGCGAGGGTGCTCTTTTCGCCCGCCGCGTTGTTGGTGATGGAGATGCTGTCGGTCATCTGCGAATAAGACATGGTCACGCCGATGTCCGCTTTGTTGACGGCGTCCATGATCGATTTTAAGGAAGCATTGGCTGAATTGAAATTGAACTCTTTGTCGTTGATGGTAAAGCGGATGTCGCTCGAACCATACGCCCCGCCGAGGAAGGTGATCTGGCTGATGCTGGTTTGGCTGAGGACGGCGTCGCTCAAACCGTTTTGGCGGTTGGAGAGTTTGCTGCCCTTGATCGAGGCGGCTGTTGCCAGCTGATCGACCCGGACATTGTAATTGCCCGATTTCGCCGTGGCTTGAGCGGTTACCTGTATGCCGGAATTCTCCGCCATTTTGACCGAGAAAGCGGAAAACGCCCCTTTGGTCATCAGGTTGTTCTCGCCCAATATGCTGCCGTATGTATCCCGGAAAACACGGATTTTATTGTTGAAGTCGGTCAGCTGGTCTTTTTTCCATTCCGCCTGCTTCATTTTTACGTCAAGCGCGTCGACCCTGCTCTGCTGCTGCATGGTCAAAGCCCTGACCAGCCCGTCGGTATCGAGGCCGGAAAACATCCCTACAAGGCGGTTGGTGTTAATAGCGTTTGGCATGGGTAGCCCTCCCTTTCAGCGTCTATTGTTAATATCGTAAAATATTCCCTTACCTTTAGCTTGATTTCGCCTCATGAAGGGTAGACCGGCAAGGGGAATTGATAAAAGTAATCAATATCGTTGGCGTAGATTCTGACTTCCAAATAATAGTAATGGTAGGAAGACGTCGGCGTAAAGCTCGCGCTGTTGGCGCCCGCGATGACCTGCCTCGTTCCGTTCTGCGTCGTGCGGTAATACCATTGATAGGCGGTGGCGGTCAGTTCATTGGTGAAAAGGTCTCTGAGTGACGTGACGGTGACCGCGCTGCCGGCGCGGGGATTGGTGTTGGAGGGGATATTGGTGCTGATCCAGCGTATGCCGAAATCTTCGGGCGTAAATTCCAAGTTAATGGCAGCCGGCAAACTGTCCGACGTCTTGCCGGTGCCTTCCATAACGGCGCGGACTTGGTATTTTCCGGCTCCGGCCGCCGCGATCTCTTTTTTCCAGTCGAGGGTCACGGTTTTGTTGGTGTCATTGAACAGTTCGTCAACCATGCCGTTTACGGTGACGGTTTCGGTATGGATGATTTTCCCGTCGGATTGGCGGATGTAATCCACCCGCAGTTTCCGTGACTGCCCGAAAGGGACGTTCTTTTTAAGCGTCACGGTAATGTTGCCGGCATAGCCGTTCACGCCGGTTTGAACCTTTTCGGGGGAGGTTTCGGGCGGCGGGACGACGGTCAGGGTCGCTTTTGTTCTGCCGTATGTATTCAAATCCTTCGGCGTGATGGTCAGCACGATCTCGTCCCCGACTTTTAAGTCCTTGAACGAATACGACCCGGCAGGACTGAGGATTTGATCTTTGAATGAAACGGAAACGGAAGCGGCAAGTGCCGCGTCCGCCGGGGCAAGTGTCGGCGATATGGTAAAGGAGACGGAGGCGTCGGGGGAATTGGCCGTTATAACGGCCTTGCCCGTCCCGCCTGAGGGGGTGCTGAATGTGCCGCCGGTCACCGTTGACGATACCCCCCAGCTCTGCAGCGGGATGGCGTCTTTCTCTTCCATTTCAATGGAAACCACGTTTTTACCGTTTTCACTGTACGTGATTTCGCAGGAGACTTTATTGCTGGCCGCAAAGCCGGTGTTCTGCCCGGTCTTGGTGTTGTATTTCGCCGTTGCTTTGAGGCGTATCCACCCTTTGATGTCGCCTTTGGTGAACGAACCCCATTTCTCCTTGCTGCCGAAGTATTCATATCCTTTTTGAAGGCTGGCGGAATTTTTGCCTAAAACAAGCCCTTCCCCTTCGCCGGGGGTCTCGCCGCGTTCGGCAAGGGTGATCCGCTGAACGGCCGAGCGGGATTTTTTCCCGCTTTCGGGGGTATATACATAAACCGTCTGATTGTTGGTGATGGCGTCTTCAATCGAGACCTGATCGCCCGCCGCCTGGCTGTATTGCAGCTTTGCGGGGTCGGCGTCCGGCCCGGCGAAGCAATACCTGAGCCCGGCTTTGAGTTTGATGGTCTCTTTTTTATAGTCGGGCTTGATTTTCGGCTCTTTGACCTGTTTGGGCTGGGTGTATTTCTTGGAGGTGGAAGCGGGGATGCCGTCCTCTTCCACAGGTGCCAAACGAATGAAATAGGAAGCGGCCTTCACTTTCATCGCTTGCTGCCCGGTGGTGAGCAGCGGAAGCCCGACGGCGGGGTTCAGCTCTATCCAGTTGATCCCGTCCAGCGATGTTTCCAAAGCCCCTTCCGCGCCGGTCAGCACCCAGTTGGCGGGATATTGCTCGCTCACAAAAGCCGATACGGCAATTCCTTTGGTGAGGGTTGGGCGCGGTTTGAGCGTCCCTTGCAGCACCATGGGGTGCTCGTCAAGCGATTTGTCTTTTTCATCCGCCGGAACGGCGGCGGGGTCATGCTTTTTCAGCTGATAATTGACTTCTTTCTTGCCCAAAACCTTGGCTATGTCAATGAAAAACTCTTCGCCCGGTTTGAGGGTGATGGTCTCCCATTTTTTGCTCTTGGCGTCGTCATTTTTGGTAAAATACCATACCGAGCCGGTGCTGCCGCCGGTGAGCGGCCCGATTTTTTCCTGTGTATACAGCACTTTCGGGGCGGTGATCGGTACACCGCTCACACTGACCGACAAAAAGCCCTGTTTGTTATCCCCCGCAATGCGGACGATGACCGTATACGGCGAACCGGACGGCATGAAATTGACCGTCTTGGTGCCGCCGATCCATTCCTGGCCGGAGCCGAGCGGCATCCACTTTTGGGCATAACCCGCCGGGGGCGAAGTTGGAACGAGAGAGTATTCATACTTAGTAAAAACACTGTTCGTGGGCTTCAAGGTAACGGTCATGCTGCTTTCGGTCACCTTCAGGGAGGGCAGGTCTTTATCGCTCTCGGCCGACGAAGGGGCGAACATAGAGGCTTCGAGTATGATCACTTTCCATTCGGAAGCGCGCTCATTGGCGGTGAACCGCTCGCTTGTGCGGATGAGCAAAACATCGCCGAAACTGAGTTTGACGGTTTCCCTATCGTACTTCATAGAGTAAACGGTGGAGCCTTCAAGAAGGTCTCCCGGCCCCGGGACGCCGTTCGTCACTTCCCCTGTGCCGGGAAGAATATGCTTTACTGTGGACGGAACGAGGGCGATGTCTTCCACATCGAGGCGGGCGAGGAGGTTGGAGGAGTAATCGTTCGCTTTGACCATAAGGCATTCAAAACGGAATAAAAATTGTTCTATGTAAATACGGCTGCCGCCGAGGAAAACCTTATTGTCCCGGATCGAAATGTCGGGCGCGGCTTCGCGGACAGACGCGGCGGACGCATCCGCCGGGAAAAAGCCCAAAAGCATGGTAATGCTGATCAGCAGTACGGCGGCTCGTTTGAACATACCGCGCTCCCCCTTATCACAAAGATATAACTACCCTATTTCATTATATAGTATCGTATGATCTTCCGCAAGACTTAACAAGCAGAGAATAAATCTCCCGCTTGGCCTGCCCCGTTTCGGCGGCGGCTATCCGCGCGGCGTCGCTGACCGTCATCCCTTCTGCTCGGTATCGTATAGCCAAAGCCAATGCGTCGTCCAATAAAGCGGGTGCGGGTGCGGCCGCCCCTTCAATGACCAGGGTAAACTCACCCCGGGGCGGCGTTTGTTCAAAATGCCGGAGGATTTCGGATAACGATCCCCGCCGCGTCTCCTCATGCAGCTTGGTCATCTCGCGTGAAACCGAAACACGGCGGTCGCCCCACGCTTCCAGCATATCCCGCAGGGTGCGCAGCAGTTTGTGCGGTGCTTCGTAAAACACCATGGCGCGGCGTTCGTCTTTCAGTTGGGTCAAATGCTCGCGGCGGCTTTTCGCCGACGTTGAGAGGAACCCCTCAAAGCAAAAGCGTCCGGCGGCAAGCCCGCTGAGGGCGACGGCCGCCGAAACGGCGCAGGGGCCAGGTATGGCCAGCACCTCGATCCCGCGCCCGGCGCAGCCCGCCACCAGCTCCATCCCCGGGTCGCTGACGGTTGGCATCCCGGCGTCGGTCAGCAGCGCGCCGTTTTCACCGTTTTCCAGCCGGTCGAGCAGTTTCGGTTCTTCGGAAGCCCGGTTGTGCTCGTGGTAAGGGTATAAAGGTTTGCGTATGCCGAACCGCGACAGCAGTTTCATGCTGACGCGGGTATCCTCCGCCGCGATGAAATCGCAGCTTTGCAGTGTTTCGACCGCCCGAGGGGAAAAATCGCCCAAGTTGCCCAGCGGCGTCCCGATGATATACAGCGGCATAGACCACCCTCCAGAACGGCAAAGGGACGCCCTTGACAGACGTCCCCGGTTTGCCGATTTATTTACTGTTCGATAGCCGAGACCGGGCACACTTCGGCGCAAGCTCCGCAATCCACGCAAGCGTCGGCGTCGATGATGTAGACGTCTCCTCCGGCCGAAATCGCGCTGACGGGGCACTCGCCCTCGCACGCGCCGCAGCTGATACATTTTTCATTGATCTTATAAGCCATAACCCGTTCCTCCTTCTATTCGCGGGTCTGCCCCGCGCAAAAACCATTGTACCACACTTCGGGCAAAAAGCAAGCCTTTGTTGTATGAACGGGCGGTTTTCTTGGGATACTGACTTTACAAGGGAGTGAGGCTTTATGAACAGGCAGCGTTTTCAATCAGATATGGAAGCGGCGTGGGAACTCCGCCCCGGCACCGACGTAACGCCGGGCAGCGGCGCGCATAGCAATCGGTTTTCCAACCCTGCGGCAAGCAAACCCCAACAGGTCAAAGCGTCTCAAAAAACGTCTCCGGCGGCGAAAAACAGAGAAAACGGGAGCTAACCCCCTTTTCTCTTGCCATAATGGTCAGATATGGTCAAATACGATGTTTGCCGTCTGACCAATTCTGACATATAGTAAGGTCAGAGAATGTCAAAGGAGAGCTGCTCCATCGGCTCGCAGGAAAGACAAACGCTTTGTCTTCCGTCCGCGAGACGTGCATGGAGCGCGACAGGAGGCAGTTTATGGGTCTTTCTGACCTGATCGCACAATTCATCCATGCCGGGCTGGAGCAATCGGGCGGAGCCTTTGAGCTGTCGCGCGGAACGCTGGCCGAACGGTTCGGGTGCGTGCCGAGCCAAATCAACTATGTGCTGATGACCCGTTTTTCGCCCGAGCACGGATACATCATCGAAACCAAGCGGGGCGGCGGGGGGTATGTCCGCGTTATCCGCGTCCGCCTCTCCCCGCGCGACCTCATCATGCACACCGTCAACGCCGTTGGGGAGAGCATTGACGCGGCGAGTGCCGCCGCCTTTCTGCAAAACCTGCGCGATGTGCTGGACGGCGGGGTGATCGCCGTCATCGGAGCCGCCTGTTCCGAACGGGCTCTTCGCGGCCTCAGCCCGGACAAGCGCGGCGAGGTGAGGGCGTCGATCCTGAAACAATGCTTGCTGCACGTTTTATAAGGAGGGAGAACCATGTATTTCATCCATTCCGTGCCGGTGTCCGAGCCTTTGCCATGCCCATCTTGCGGAATGCGGCTGGGCGAACTGTCGCAGACGGGGAGGGTGGGCTGCCCGGAGTGCTACCGCCACTTTTCCGAACGGCTCAATCCATACATCCGGCGGGTTCACGGCCCGGCCGCGCACACAGGGCGCATCCCCAAAAGCGCGGGTGAGCAGCTATACCGCAAACGGCAGCTGGCCGAGCTGCAAAACGCCTTGCAAGACGCCATCTCGCGTCAGGAATTTGAACAATGCGCCGAGCTGAGGGATCAAATCGCCGCGCTGAACGGGGGAGGGGAAACGCCGTGATCAACAACAGCATCGTGTCCTACCGTGTGCGGCTTGCGCGGAACATCAAAGGACACCCCTTTCCGGGCAGAATGAACGCGCAGGAGAGGGAAGAAATGAGCCGGAGCGTGGCGCAAACGCTCACCCAGGCGGCTTCCGGCGCGGCGTTCACCTATCTTCCGCCGGAGAAGCTGGAAGGGGTCAAAGCGCAAGCTCTGAAAGAGCGCAGGCTGGTCAGCCCGGAGTTTGCCGAAACGCCGCGCGGCCTCATCCTTTCCGCCGACGAATCGGTGTCGGTCATGCTGTGCGAGGAAGACCATCTGCGGATTCAAACCTTTAGCAATGGCGGCAATCTCTCCGAATGCCTTCAAAAGGCGCAGGATGTGGAGACGCTGATCGACGAAAAGCACCCATTCGCCTTTGATGAAACGCTGGGGTTCCTGACCGCTTGCCCCACCAATCTCGGCACCGGGCTGCGCGCTTCGGCTTTGATGCACTTGCCCGCGCTGACCGATACAACGTCGATGCGGCGGCTCATCCAGCAAGCCGGGGCGTCCGGGTTGGCGGTGCGCGGATTTTACGGCGAGGGGACGCAGGCCGCGTGGGGGTATTACCAAATCTCCAACGCCGTGACGCTGGGATTGGGCGAACAGGAGATCATCACGGCATTGGCCGAAGTGACAAGCCAAATCGCCGAGTTTGAGCTGAAAGCGCGTCAGACCTTATACCAAAATGACCCCGTCGGTCTGACCGACCGCGTTTGGCGGGCTTCCGGCATTCTGCAAAACGCCCGCCGCATCTCAACACAGGAGGCGATGGAGTGTTTGGCCGCCGTCCGGCTGGGTGTTTCGCTTGATTTGCTGCCCGGGATCGACACGGAACTGGCCGACCGTTTGTCGCAGGAGAGCTGGCCGGGGCTGCTGCACCAAGCCAAAGGCCCGTTTTCGAGCCAAATGGAAAGAGATGAAATCCGAGCCACAATGTTACGGCAGGCACTGACGAAAGGGGAGGAAAAAGTTGAATAACAAATTCACACAGCGAGCCAACGCTGTTATAAAACTGGCGCATGAAGCCGCCGCCGGGCTGGGACACGGCTATGTGGGGACAGAGCATATCCTGCTCGGGCTTGTCCGGGAGACGGGCGGCGTGGCGGCGCACGAATTGAAGCGCGCGGGCGTCGAGGATGCCGCGCTGACCGGGAAAGCCGTTGAGATCGTGGGGCGCGGGGAGCCGGGGGAGCAGCCTTTGCAAGGACTGACGCCGCGCGCCAAACGCGTCATCGACCTCGCGGGGGAAGAGGCTTCCCGTTTGGGGCATAACTTCATCGGCACCGAGCATCTGTTGATGGGCGTCCTGCACGAAGGAGACTCCATCGCTTCCCATATGTTATCGGCTTTGGGCGTCGATGCGCGCAAACTGTATAACGACATCGTGCGCGCCGTCACGGCCGGGTTCCACGCCGGAAAAGGGGCCGAACCCGCCGCCCGCCGGGGCGGGGCGGAGCTGCGTATTTTGTCGCAATTCTCCAACAACCTGACCGACGCCGCCGGGGAAGGCAAACTCGACCCGGTCATCGGCCGGGAAGAGGAGATCACAAGGGTCATCCAAATCCTCTCCCGCCGCACCAAAAACAACCCGGTGCTGATCGGCGAACCGGGCGTGGGCAAGACGGCGGTCGCCGAAGGGCTGGCGCAGCGGATCGCCGACGGCGACATCCCGGAAAACCTAGATGGCAAATTCATTGTTTCGCTCGATCTCTCGGCCATGGTGGCCGGGACGAAATACCGCGGCGAATTTGAGGAACGCCTCAAAGCGGCGATGGAAGAGGTCAAACAGTCCGGCAACGTCATCCTTTTCATCGACGAAATGCACACCCTTGTGGGCGCGGGAGCCGCCGAGGGAGCCATCGACGCGGCCAATATCCTCAAACCCGCCCTCTCGCGCGGGGATATTCAGGTCATCGGCGCGACGACGGTGGAGGAATACCGCAAATATGTGGAAAAAGACAAAGCCCTCGAACGCCGCTTTGAGCCGGTGACGGTCGGCGAACCCACGCCGGAAGAGACATTGGAAATCCTCAAAGGGCTGCGTGATAAATACGAAGCGCACCACAAAGTCAAGCTGACCGACCAAGCCCTGCAAGCCGCCGTGACACTCTCCATCCGCTATATCGCCGACCGTTTCCTGCCCGACAAGGCCATTGATCTGATCGACGAAGCGGCGTCCAGGCTGCGCATGAACGCCCAAACAGCCCCGCCCGACCTTCGCGGGCTGGAAGAGAAACTCGCCTCCGTGCGGACGGAAAAAGACGCCGCCGTGACCGGGCAGCGGTTTGAGGAAGCGGCAAAACTGCGCGACGAAGAAAGGATATTGGAGGGCGAGCTGGAAGAACGCAAAACAGAGTGGCGCAAAAACGCCGGGGGCGGAACGGGGGAAGTGACCGAAGACGGCGTCGCGGCCATCGTTTCCCTTTGGACGGGCGTGCCTGTCACACGATTGACCGAGGACGAAGGCGGCAGACTCTTACAAATGGAAGAGACCCTGCATCAGCGCGTCGTGGGTCAGGACGAAGCGGTCACCGCCGTAGCCCGGGCCGTCCGGCGCGGGCGGGTGGGGCTGAAAGACCCTAAACGACCCGGCGGCAGCTTCATCTTCCTCGGCCCCACCGGCGTCGGCAAGACAGAGCTGTGCAAGGCGTTGGCCGAGGCGTTGTTCAGCGACGAAAACTCTATGATCCGGGTGGATATGTCCGAATTTATGGAAAAACACGCCGTCTCCAAATTGATCGGTTCCCCGCCGGGGTATATCGGCTACGACGAAGCGGGCGGGCTGACCGAGAAGGTGCGCCGCAAGCCTTATTCCGTTGTGCTGTTCGACGAGATCGAAAAAGCCCACCCCGATGTCTTCAATCTGCTGCTGCAAATCTTAGAAGACGGCGTCTTAACCGACAGCCACGGGCGGCGGGTCAGCTTCCGCGACTCGATCGTGGTGATGACCTCCAACGTAGGCGCGAAAAACATCACCGATCAGAGCAAAAAGCTGGGGTTTTCGCAGGGCGAACGGTCGCCGACCGACGAATCGATCAAGACAGACGTATTGAAAGAACTGAAAAACACCTTCCGCCCCGAATTTCTCAACCGGGTGGACGAGGTGATCGTCTTCAAAAAACTCAGCCGCGAACAAATCAGGGAGATCGCCGAAATGATGCTCAAGCCGCTGGTCGAGCGGGTGGAAAAGAAGGGCGTTATGTTGACCGTGCAACCCGAAGCCCTCGACCTGCTGGCCGAGCGCGGGTTCGACCCGGTGATGGGCGCGCGGCCGCTGAGACGAGCCATACAGTCTGAAGTGGAGGACATCCTAGCCGAAAAACTGCTCTCGGGCGAGTTGAGCGGAACGGCCACGGTGGGGGTGAACGATGGCCATATCGTTATCGGCAGCTAAGGTTGCCCCGGTTTCTGTCAACCGGCTGCTGCCCTTTATGACCGGGCGGATGAAAGAGCGGTTGACCGCATTGCCGTTTGTGCCGTCGCACGCCGTCATAGTCCTCTTTGAGGGCAGACCCGTCATCGGGGCAAACGGCGGCGACTACAGCGGGAACAAAGCGGTGTTACAACAGGATTGCGAGAGATTGCGGGCGGAGCACCCCGATTGTCACTTTCACCCGAGCGGAAACGCCTGGCCGCTGCCCGCCGTGCAGGCCGCGCGGCTGGCGGGGCTGGGGATGATCGGGCTGAACGGATTGCTCTTCGCCCCCGGGCTGGGCTTCGCGCTCACCATCGGAGCCGTGCTGACCGATATGCCGCTGCCGGACGGCGTCCCGCTGGGGGAAAACGACGGTTACTGTTCTCTCTGCGGCGAATGCGTCCGGCAATGCCCCAACGGGGCGATTACATACCAAGACGGCGAAAGGGGGTTTGAACGGGCAAAATGTTTGGCGCACCTCCGCCAAAAGGAAGGCGCGCCGCTTGAAAGGCCGGGATATTATGGGTGTGATCTATGTCAAAATATTTGCCCTATGAACTCATAATCATCGCCAGCAAGTCCCGCTTAGAGATGCCGAGCACATGCGCTTCTTCCAATACCGCTTTCAAAGGCCCGGTGCGGAAGGCTTCGCGGCGTTCCTCCATCAGGCGGTCGCGCGCCCCCTCGGCCACAAACAGCCCGATCCCGCGCTTTTTGATCAAAATGCCCCGCGCCGTGAGCTGAGAAACACCCCGCGCCGCCGTTGCCGGGTTGATCTCATACTGTTCGGCGACCTGATGGGTGCTGGGGACAATGCCGCCTTCGCGCAGATTCCCTGAAAGGATGGCGTTTTCCAAATCCCGCGCCACGCCTAAATAAATCTTCCCGTCTATCAGAAGCACCTCCGTCATGTAGTTTATGGGTTTGTTAAGAATATGATACACCATCAACTTCTCTCCTGTCAACCCTTGACAAACATCCCTGCATGCGGTAAAGTGTTCTTTGGCACTCATCAACAGAGAGTGCTAAGGGGGTCTATACGGGTGGATGAGCGTAAGAAAACCATCCTGAAAGCCATCGTCGATAATTATATCCAAAGTGCCGAGCCTGTCGGCTCCAAAACCCTCGCCGGGCAGCCGGGGCTGGACTTTTCATCGGCCACCCTGCGCAACGAAATGGCGTCGCTGGAGGCGATGGGGCTGCTCGAACAGCCGCATACGTCGGCGGGGCGCGTCCCCACTCCGAACGGCTACCGCATCTATGTGGATGAATTGATGCAGAAACACGACCTCACCATGAGTGATCAGGATACGATGGATCAGATCAAAAAGCTCCGCATGGCCGAACTCGACAACCTGCTCAACCGTGCCGGGCGCATCATCGCCGATTTAACACGCACCGTGACGGTGGCGGCGGCAGGGCCGGCGGACGGACGCCATCCGTCTGTCCGGGAAGAACAGGTTTTCATCTCGGGCGAGGCCAACCTCTTCGATTACCCCGAATACCAAGACCTTCTGCGCGCCCGCCGGACGCTGGAATACATCACCGAACAGCGGGCCGCGCTCATCCGGCAGACGCCGGTGTGGGAACAGGAAGGCATCCGCGTTGTCATCGGGCCGGAGAATGTCGCGTCGGAACTGAGCGACGCCTCTGTTTTAATGGCGACCTACCCGATGGGCGGCGGGCTTCGCGGGATGATCGGCGTTGTCGGCCCCACGAGGATGGACTACAGCCGCATGGTGTCGCGTTTGGGATACTTTGCGGAGAAATTAAAAGAATTGACCAATGAGGAGACAGATTGATGGCAAATAAAAAGAGTAAACCGCCGGAAGCCCCGGAGGATATACCGGAGCAGGCCGCCGTGCCGGAACCCAGCCCGGAAATCGAAGAGTGGAAAGACAAGTTTTTGCGGGTTCAGGCCGAGCTGGTCAACTACCGCAACCGCACCCAGCGCGAGATGGAACAACGATGGAGCGAGTCCCGCGCCGATACCGTCAAGGAATTGCTGCCGGTGCTGGATAACCTCGAGCGGGCTCTGGAAACCCCCTGTTCCGACCAAGCGTATAAACAGGGCGTGGAACTGACGCTCAGGCAGTTTACAGAACTGCTCGCCAAACTCGGCGTGGAAGAGATCGCAGCGTTGGAGCAACCCTTCGACCCGCAATGGATGGACGCCGTCCTGCATGAGGAAAGCGATACATTGGGCGAAAACACGGTGGCGCAGGTGTTTACCAAAGGCTATAAATTAGGCGATCGCGTGCTGAGGCACGCCGTCGTGAAAGTTGTCAATTAACAACAGAAAGGAAGAAAGAAGAAATGCCGAAAGTCATAGGAATCGATCTTGGCACAACCAATTCGTGCGTGGCGGTCATGGAGGGCGGCGAAGCCGTCGTCATCGCCAACGCGGAAGGGGCGCGCACCACACCGTCGGTCGTCGCCTTCTCCAAAACAGGGGAGCGCATGACCGGGCAGGTCGCCAAGCGTCAGGCCATCACCAACCCCGACCGCACCATCGCCTCCATCAAGAGGGAGATGGGAACCAGCCACAAAACCACCGTTGACGGTAAGGGATATACCCCGCAGGAAATCTCGGCCATGACGCTGCAAAAGCTCAAAACCGACGCCGAAGCCTATTTGGGCGGCAAGGTGACGCAGGCCGTCATCACCGTCCCGGCCTATTTCTCCCAATCCCAGCGCGAAGCCACCAAAGACGCCGGAACCATCGCCGGGCTGGAAGTCCTGCGCATCATCAACGAGCCGACGGCGGCGGCCATGTCCTATGGCCTCGATAAAGAGGAAAACCAAAAAATCCTCGTCTTCGACCTCGGCGGCGGTACCTTCGACGTCTCCATCCTCGAAATCGGCGACCGCGTCATTGAGGTGCTGGCGACGGCGGGCAACAACCGCCTCGGCGGCGACGATTTCGACGATTGCGTGATGGAGTGGATGGCGGCCGAGTTCAAACGCGACCAAGGCGTCGACCTGCTGCAAGACCGGGTTGCCAAACAGCGGCTGAAAGAGGCCGCCGAGAAAGCGAAAATCGAGCTGTCCGGCGTCACCTCCACCAATGTCAATCTGCCCTATATCACCGCCGACGCCTCCGGCCCCAAACATTTGGACATCACCCTGACCCGGGCGAAATTCAACGAGCTGACGGCGCATCTCGTCAAAGCGACGATGGGGCCGACCCAGCAGGCCATGAAGGACTCCGGCCTGAAAACCTCCGACATCGGCAAAGTGCTCCTTGTCGGCGGCTCGACGCGCATCCCGGCCATTCAGGATTCGGTGACGCAGTTTATCGGCCGCGAGCCGTTTAAGGGCATCAACCCCGACGAGTGCGTCGCCATGGGCGCGGCCATTCAGGGCGGCATTTTGGCCGGCGACGTCAAGGACATCGTGCTGGTCGACGTTACCCCGCTCTCTCTCGGCATCGAGACGATGGGCGGCGTGATGACCAAGATCATCGAACGCAACACCGCCATCCCTACCGAACGCTCGCAGGTCTTCACCACCGCCGCCGACGGGCAGTCTTCGGTGGAAGTGCATGTCCTGCAAGGCGAACGTGAATTTGTCAAAGACAATAAGACGCTGGGGCGTTTCCATCTCGACGGTATCCCCCCGGCTCCGCGCGGTGTGCCGCAGATCGAAGTCACCTTCGACATCAATGCCAACGGCATTGTCAACGTCACCGCCACCGATAAAGGTACCGGGAAGAAACAGCACATCACCATCACCGCCTCGACCAGCATGTCCAAAGGCGACATCGACCGCGCCGTCAAGGAGGCCGAACAGCACGCCGAGGAAGACCGCAAACGCCGCGAGGACGTGGATGTGCGCAACCAAGCCGACCAAATGATCTATCAAAGCAAGAAAGCGTTGGACGATTTGGGCGATAAGGTGACCGAAGACGAGAAGAAGCCCGTTTTGGAAGCCTCGGCCGCGCTGGAAGAGGCTTTGAAAGGCGACGATATGGAAGCCATCCGCCAAAAGACCGAAGCGTTGGCGAAGTCGTTCTACTCCATCAGCGAAAAACTGTATCAGCAGGGCAACCCCGAAGGCGAACCGGGAACGCCCGACGGCGAAACGGCTGCTCCGGGCGGCCCCGAAGTCGTGGACGCCGACTTTGAAGTGGTTGAGGAAGACAAAGATAAGGAAGAATAAGTATGCCTGATAACAAACGCGACTTTTATGACGTATTGGGCGTCTCCAAAGGCGCGTCCGACGATGAGATCAAAAAAGCATACCGCAAGGTTGCCCGAGAATGCCATCCCGACCTCAATCCCAACAACAAGGAGAAGGAACGGCAATTCAAGGAAGCCAACGAAGCCTATGAAATCCTCAGCAACAATGAGAAAAAACAACTCTACGATCAATACGGGCACGCGGGCGTCGATCCCAATTACGGCGCGGGGCGCGGCAGCGGTTTTGGCGACTTCGGGTTCGGGGACATCGACCTCGGTTCGATTTTCGAGAGCTTCTTCGGCGGCTTCGGCTCTACCGGGCGTGCCAACGCTCCCCGGAAAGGCGAGAGCATCCGCGCCTCGCTGATCGTCAGTTTTGAGGAAGCCGCCTTCGGCTGTGAGAAGGAGATCGAGATCAACCGCATCGAGGCTTGCGGCGATTGCGGCGGTTCGGGTGCCTCCAAAGGCACGGAAGCCGAAACCTGCACCCAATGCAACGGCAGCGGGCAGGTGCGCACCGCCACCCGCACGCCGATGGGCGTCATTTCCTCCACCGGGGCCTGCCCGTCCTGCAACGGGCGCGGGCGGGTCATCAAGAGCCCCTGCCCGTCCTGTAAAGGGAGCGGCGCGGCTAAAAGACGGGTGACCATCGAGGTCAAAGCCCCGGCCGGGATCGACGACGGGCAGACCTTTACGCTGCGGGGTCAGGGCAGTGCCGGAGCCAACGGCGGCCCCCCCGGCGACGTGCTGGTCACCGTTTCGGTACGCCCCCATCCCATCTTTATCCGCGAAGGGCAGACCGTTCACAGTGAAATGAAAGTGACCTTCACCCAAGCCGCATTGGGTTGTGAGCTCGAAGTCCCGACGCTGGACGGCAAGGTTAAGTACACAGTGCCGGAAGGCACACAGCCCGGCACCATCTTCCGCCTGCGCGGCAAAGGGATCCCGGGGCTGAACGGCCGGTCGCGCGGCGATCAGCTTGTGCATATGGTGGTCGATGTGCCGAAGAGTTTGAACAAGAAGCAAAAAGAAGCCCTGCGCGCCTTTGCCGAAGCCTGCGGCGAAGGCGAAGGCGGCAAAAAGGGCAAGGGCTGGTTTGACAAAGGGAAATAGGGAGGGCTGATAAAATGATGTACCCATATACCGAATTGCCGGATGAAACCCTTATAACACACTCGCACCTCAAAGAAGAGAACGGCGTTAAAATAGTTGACGTTCATTTTGAGCGGCCTTCCGATAACTGTTTCGATTCTGCAAGATGCCGCTTACCGTCATACGAATGGATTATAAGAGACGGTTACTCTGATGACGAGATTGCTATGTTTGAACATCTTCTGCGGGATGGTGCTCATATCTTTTACAAGTATGCTGCAATAGGAGGTGCATCTGTTGCCAAAGTTGTTTAAGTTTGGAAACTACTATATATTCTTTTGGTCAAACGAAAATGATGAGCCTATTCACGTTCATATATCGCTAGGCAGGCCAACCGCAAACGCAACAAAAGTTTGGATTACAAAAGGCGGGGGATATGTGGTTGAACACAATAAAAGTGACATACCGCAGAAAGACTTGAATCAGATATTAGACGCTATAAAGGTGCATTTTTTCTTTATCTGCAGCGAATGGAAAAGAGTTTTTGATGTAGATACAATCACATTTTACTGTTAACTGGATAACAATAATAATAAAAAGCGGAGGAACCTTATGAAAAAAACGTGTATTTAGCTTGTTAATAGCGGCAATTCTGGTTTTATCAGCCGGATGCAGCGGCGATAATCCTGTGAGCGATTTTGAATACAAGTACGACGCTACAGCAGGGGGCATAGTAATTACAAAGTACATAGGAACCTCAATAAAAGTAAAAATACCAAAAAAAATCGAAGGCGAATTTGTGGTTTGGATAGGGGATAATGCTTTTATACACAGCGGTATCATGGAGGTGTATATCCCTAATAGCATAACAAATATCGGTGATTATGCTTTTTGGAATTGCACAGGGTTGAAAAATGTAGCAATACCTGACAGTGTGACAAAGATAAGGTATACATCATTTGCTTGCTATAAACTGACTGCAACATATAAAGGAAAAACTTACCACGCAGAAAAACGAGAAGGTGATCCTAATGTGCCGTATAATATGCCGTCTGAATTTTACGATACCATAAACGGGCGGTAATCCCATGAACAGGAATAACGAGAGTGTCGGCAGTCTGCCGGCACTCTCGCTGTGTTACAGCCGCCGGAATAACCCTCTTGATTCCAACGTCTGTATACGGTATAATGGCTTTATTGAGTATAAAAGGAGGCGGCAGCATGGATAGAAACAAGAGCCGCGAACGGCTCCTGATCTTGTTTGTTTGCGTACTCGTTTTAGGCGCCGGATATGTTGTGCTCCTGTCCACCGGCATCGTTGAGTTCGATTCTTCAGGGCTCGGCATTGATCCGATCGAAGCCGATACCGTCGAGCTGAGATACGAATACGGCGTCAGCGATAACAGGGCGACGGTTGAAGGCACGGTTTTCATTACCAATCAGTCAACGGTCAACCGAATCCTTTCCATGTATAACACCGCGAGGATCAAAAGCACGGTCAAACGCATTGATAACGAACGGTACGCCCTGTATTTTTATAAGGACAATACCCTGGTTGAACGGTGGCAAATCGATATGAACGGTGTTTCAGCTTTTAGGACACGGAACGGAACATATACCATTGCAAACGGCAGCTTTGACTTTGACTATATCGCCGGATTACTGTAGAGGAATGCCTTTGCCGTATCAAAAAGCGCGCTGTAGTCTATTTTACTGAAATCCGTCGCGTCGATATAAACGGTTTGGCCAACGGAGGCTTTGGCCAAACCGGAAGCGATCTGCCCGGCTTTGAAAGAATCCAAAGCATCTTTGCTCACCGCCAAATGAACCCAATGCCGTTCGCCCGAGCGTTCCCGTTCAATATACCGTTTGAAAAGGACGTCAAGATTGCCCTTGAACAGGAAGGTCAGGCACTCGCAATCGTATCCTTCCAGCATGGCTGCAATCTGTTTGCTTTCCGCCAGCTTGAAGTTGCTTTCCAGAATACAGGGCGTCCCGGCTTTCAAAAAGCATTCGGCTATGTGCAGCATCAGCATAAAGGTAACGTCGCTGTTCTTTTGATGGACAGCGGCGTTTTTGCGTCCAAACCCTTCGCCGACGATCTCTTTGATGGTGTCCTTGTTAAAGACAGGGATGTTCAGTGTTCGCGCCAGTTCACGCGAGAAAACGGTCTTCCCCGCCGCGCAATAGCCGCCGACCAAAATGAGTTTACCGGGCATCCCGCGTCAGTACCGGTGTGAGAAGCACGAGAGCAGCCACTGCAATGCCCACCAAACGAACATAAACGCCAGCAGGTTGCCCGGGGAGATGGACATGGCCGCCACGGGCTGGGTTTGGCTTGCGAAATAGAAGACCGCCAGCATCCCCAAAATCAACGAAATAAAGTGGATGCACATATTGATGATGGTGAAGCGGTGGAGCCGCTGCCCGCCGATCACCGACTCGGCATAGGGGCATAGGCCGTCGCGGTTGAGGACGGCGGTGATCTTTCCGTGATAGGGGCGGCTGGGGTTGGAAAGCTGCACCCTTTCTTCGATCACGGGAAATTCCGGCAGGTCGGGGTTGATGCTGAATTTATCGCGCAGCAAGGTCGGCGTGATGTTGATGTCGCGCACGGCAAGGACGTTGGTCATCTTTTGGTCTTCCAGCAGCAATAAAGAGCTTTTGACCTGGGTTGAAGGGGTGTAGGAAATGGCCAAAACGCCCGCCAAGTCGTGGTTAACCGAGGTGAAAACAGCCGATTTGGAGCTGAGTTCGGGCGGGACTTGAATGCCCATGCTGTGCATGAAGTTCAGCGTCCCCACCATGACCCGTTCGCCGCCGATGCTGCCCGATATACCGCCTTCAAACATTTCCAGCATGGTAACGGCACGTAAAAAGCCCGACTGGTCTTTGACCGCCGACTCCAATGCCTTATAGAGACCGCTGCCCGAGGCGCGGAGAAGGGAGGCCGAATAGGAGATGATGGCTTCAAACGAGTGGTCGCCCAGGATTTTCAAACCGTTGAGAGCCAGCGTCCCGGACGGGAAGAGATCATTGTCCTCGATCACCATCACTTCGCCGCGTGACGCTTCGATGGCTCCGTTCCAGCCGGTGATGGCCGCGCCCATATGAGCCAGGCGGGCGGCAATGCGGGAAAAAACAAAGGGATAGGAACAAAAGGTTGTCAACGGGACGCAGGCGGAGCAAAAGGCTGAAAACGCCCAAAAAAAGTATTGACCTTCCTCGTGATAGGACGCGCTCAAAATGGCCAAAACAATGGACGCGATGATCAAAAACGGGGTGAAGAACCGCATGACGCGGCTGACAACATCAGGCGTTTCCGTCTGTTCCACAAATTCTTCGGGAACAGCCGCGTGGCGGGAGAAGCCGGACAGACCGCCCCACAGCTTTTCCTCGCTGACAACGCAATCGCACATTCCCTCTCCCGAAGACGCCGCCGTTTTATAGGTTCGGGCGTATCCGCTGTATCGGTGAGCCGTCCCCCAAAGGGCGAAAACGACCGCCGCCGCGGAGACGGCGCAATACGGCAAAAAGCCGACCGCTCCGTAAAAGATCGAGCTTTCGGAATCGACGCTCCGCCAAACAATGGAGCCGACATGCAAAAAGGAGGAAAAACAGGACAGCGCGACCAGCGTTTCCGCGCCGGGTTTGAGTTTGATCAAGTCACCGATCCCGCGCCCTATGATGTCGATGCCGCACAGCATCACCAATAGTTGCAGGACGATCATGCAAAACAAGGCGATGTAGGGTTTGTCCCCCTCGCCGCCGCCATAAGTCAGAAACCCGGGTAAAATGTCCCAAGATTGGCAGCAGGAGATGACGACAAGCGGGCAAGTTAAGATAAATGCCAAAAATGTGCGCAGTTTCAGGTTGACCGCGTAGGCATGGGTGCGCGTCTGCGCCTGCTCGGGGGTGAGGGTGGGGGTTTCATCGTGCCTGCGGAGTTTTTCCAATAGATTGGCGAAGAAGCTGCCCTTTTGAATGTCGGAAAAATGGCTTTCCTCATCGTTATCCATGATAAATTCGTCGGAAGGAGCCAAATGCTCCTTAAAATCCGCTCCGAGGTTGAATTCCGCCGTCTCGATTTCAACGGGGGGCGGAGGCGGGGCGGGCTCCGCCGCTCTGCCGCCCGGGCGCATGGTCTCCGCTTTCTCGGCAAACTCCCGCATTTTACGCGAACGCTTCTCTATATCCTCCATCGTCTCGCCGGCGATGATGTCTTCGTATGTAACATCAAACTCATCGGTCGCCGATTCGGCGATGAGCCCTTTGATTTCATCCAGTTCTTCGTCAGGAAGCCTGTCCGGCAGTTTATCCGGCAATCCCTTCACCACCCGTATCTGATTCTGTATATCAATACCGCCGCCGCGCAGGATACATTGAGCGAGGCGGTTTTTCCGCTCATCGGCAAGGCGATCAGCCGATCGCACAGTTCCCTTGTCAGACGGTGCAGCCCGTCTTCCTCGCCGCCTAAAACCAACGCCGCCGGAAGGGGCAGCTCTGTTTCAAACGCGTTATCGGCCGCTTCGCCCGCCGCGCCGTAAATCCAAACGCCCATTTCCTTGATCGAGCGCAGGAAGGACGGGATGCCGGGGACGCGCAAAACCGGGATGTGCTCGGCCGCTCCGGCAGAAGCGCGCGCCGTGACGGCGGAAAGACCAGCACTGCGGCGTTTGGGGATGACCACGCCGTGCGCCCCGGCGACTTCGGCTGTGCGGATGACGGCGCCGAGGTTGTGCTCATCCTGTATGCCGTCGCAGACGATCAAAAAGAGTTTTTCCTCTCCGGCTCGCCGCAATATGTCGTCCAGTTCGGCATAGGCGAACGCCGCGGCGGTTGCGATGACGCCCTGATGCGTCCCGGTTTCGCTCAGCCTGTCCAGCCTTGCTTTATCGCACTCTATCACGACAGTTCCGGCGTCCCGCGCCGTTCCGATCAGCTCTCCCAGCCCTTTGGCTCCCGACAGGACATAGAGCTTGTCCATCGGGCGGCCGGAACGGAGGGCTTCATGAACGGCGCGCCGGCCTTCAATCTGGTTTGACATTGTTTCTCGTGGGGTTGACGATGTTCCGCCAGTCAAGGTCGCCGCGCAGCAAACCCTGAATCAAGACTTCGGCCGTGGCGACGTTGGTGGCGATCGGGATATTGTGCAGGTCGCACAGCCGCAGCAAGGCGAGATCTTGCTCATGCGGGACGGACGCCAGCGGATCCCGGAAGAAGAGGACAAGGTCGATCTCGTTATAAGCCACCCGCGCGCCGATCTGCTGGTCGCCGCCGTGCGCGCCGGAAAAGAAGCGTTGGATGGTGAGGCCGGTCGCTTCGCTGACCAGCTTGCCCGTTGTGGCGGTGGCGCAAAGATTGTGTTGGGAAAAGATGCCGCAGTAGGCGATGCAGAACTGTACCATCAGCTCTTTTTTCATGTCATGGGCGATCAAGGCGATGTTCAACCTTCCACCCTCCACTCTTTGAGTTTTCTCGGCAGCGGGCAGGGATTGCCCAGCAGACGATCGGCGATATTGCAGTAAGCCACGGCGGCACCTGTGCCGGTGGCCAGCACGATGGGAATATTGTGATTCTGCGCGGCCAGCACCATTTCGTCTTCGGGCACAAGACCTAAAAGCGGCAGCCCGACGGTATCCATGATCTCGTCGATGGAATGAGCGTGCTGCAATTTGATCAGCCGGGGCTGGACGCGGTTGACGATCAGTTTGGCGGGGTCGCGGTTGTATAAGGTCTCGGCGCACCGCGCCGCGCCGCGCATGGCCGATTGATTGGGGGTGGTGACCACAATGGCGCCCGCGCAGGCCTCCGATACCATCTGAAACCCGGTGCCCAGTCCGGCCGGGCTGTCCACCAGCACAAAATCGACCCGTTCTGTCAAGGTTTCGATCAAAGCGCGGAAGGCGGCGGCCTCTATTTGCGCCGGGGACGTGAAACCCGGTGCCGCGAGTAGGGAAAGCCCTTCAATGTCAGGATGCCGGACGAGGGCGTCGTCCAGCGAAGCCCTGTTGGCTAAGACGTCGGTAAAGTCAAAGACGGCCTGCTCCTGCAAGCCCATCACAAGATCGAGGTTGCGCAGGCCGGCGTCGCCGTCGACGCATATGACCGTCTTGCCGAGCTTGGCCAAACAGGCCGAAACGCCCGCTACGACCGAGGTTTTGCCGACGCCGCCCTTGCCGGACGCCACGACAATGGATTGACCCACGCTCACTCACCCCGCTCCGCTTTGAATTGGCATACGGATATTTTATAGAATAACTGCTGCAATGTCAAGTAGGGAAAGGTGATGAATCCCTTGAAAATACTGTGCTTAACCCAACTTATTGCTGATTGTTCATATTATCCTGATACTTTTGCGCGTCATGCAAAAATTGCTCCAATGAAACGCCTTCAAAAAGATGCTGCCTCCATTCTGTGTAATCAAAGGGTTCGCGGCGCATTAAAGCAATAAAGCGTTCAGCCTCCACGAGCCCCAACTGCTCCGAGAGGATTCGCAGGCCTTTATCTTTCAGCACGGTGTTATTTTGCATGTAAATACCTCCTCACAAAATCAATCGGATTTAAGCATTCGATTCCCGCTATCGGCTTATTGAGTATCTTTTTGTCTGTTGTTAGAAAGCAATCTGCGCCAAGAGCGATCGCGCATGCAATATGAGAAGCATCCATTTGCGTTAGCCCAAGTTTCGTTAGTTCACTCGCTTTGATGGTTATACCATCTGACAGAGTGCAGCCGGCTACGGCTAGGCTTTTCCATTCAGCTATTCTGTTGCGGATTTCTTCAAATGGATTCCTTCCGTTCTCATAGTCAAGGACAAACGACCACAGAAGCTCATATTTACCTTGCCGGATTTGTTCCTGTACATACAGCTTCGCTTCGGTTTCCAAGCAAATGATGAGCGACGTTTGGTCATCAAAAGGGCGGTTGAAGCAACAGTTGTCGAGATAAACTTTCATCGGCATGCCTCCGTCTGTATTATACTACCTGATGAAGCGAATAGCAAATTCAATATCTTCCGTGTGAATTGCTTCCTACCTTGTCAAGGAGAACTCCTTTGCCTCATTGGCCATATCCTCCTGCAAACAGAACCATATGTCCAGTATATCTTTGGCGATGGGAGCGACGGTCGAGCCCGCGCCGCCTTTTTCCACCGCCAGCGCGACGGCGATTTGCGGATCGTCGTACGGCGCGTAGCAGACGAATACGCCGTTGTTGGGCTTTTCACCCACCTGCACCGACCCTGTTTTCCCCGCCACGGCAACGGGGTAATCCCGGAACACCGAATAGGCCGTGCCACCTTGGCGCGTTACCGCCAGCATGCCCTCTTGCAGCGCTTTGACGGTGGAAGGGGTCAAACCGAGGTTGTGCAGCGGCGAGGGCTGCGCGATGTAATATTCATAGGTGTGGTCGAAACTGAGCACCTCTTTGAGCAGGTGCGCTTTATTCAGTGTCCCGCCGTTGGCGATGGCGGCTGTGTAGTTGGCAAGCTGCATGGGGGTGACCATGTGGTTGTCCTGCCCGATGGCGGCGTTGAGCGTATTGCCGGGATACCATGGAATGTTCAACGCTTCGGAGGTCTCGGGGCTGGCCACCCAACCCAGCCTTGTCCGATTCGGGTCTTCCAGTTCAAACCCGGTCGGCAGCCCGAACCCGAAGCGGTTGGCCCAGCTGACCAAATTATCGATACCCATGCGGCGGCTCACATCATAGTAATAATAGTTGCAGGAAACCTTCAGTGCCGTCACGGCGTCGACATGGCCGTGCGAACCGGGGTAGATATGGCAGCGGGGCTGCGGGGAGAGGTAATGGGTATACATCCCCTCGTCATAAATGGTAGAATTGACCGAAACTGTCCCCGTCTCGATGGCGGCGGCGGCCGTGACCATCTTAAAGGTCGAGCCGGGGGCGTAGGTTCCGTTGACGGCGCGGTTATTGAGCGGGCGGAGCGGGTCGGCGGAGAGTTCGGCGTACTCGCGCAGATAGGTCTGCGGGCTATATGTCGGGTAATTGGCGGCCGCCAGCACTTCACCGGTCTTTACGTCTATGATAACGGCGGCGGCGGCTTCAGCTTCCAGCCCGCGCAGCGCTTCCCCTTCAATGCTGAGCCGGGTCACCCCTTCGGCCAGTGTGCGCTCCAGTTCTTCCTGCAAGCGGATGTCTATCGTTAGATATACATTCTGTCCGGCTTGCGGCGCGCGTATGTCGGAAACGCCGGTGACGATCCCCTGACGGTTGGATTCGCGCCGCTGTTCCCCGGCAACGCCGTGCAGCCACTCTTCAAACGCCTTTTCAACACCCTCCACGCCGACAAGCTCATCGTCTTTATACCCCAGCGCGCGGTACCGTTCCAAATCCTGTATCGGCCCGATGCGCCCGAGGATATGCCCGGCCGCTTCGGTGTTGTATTGGCGCGCCGTTACCGGAGCCACTTCGATCCCGGGCCATTTGTTTTCTTTGACGATGGAGATCAGCTCCATCGTCACATCTTCGGCGAAAATATAGTCCGGCACATAGAGATAGGGTTTGATCACATCCCTTGTGACTTCATCCCTCTCCACGATGCCCGCCTGACGGCGCAAGTCGAGCTCATACAAAACGCCCGCGACCAGCCGGGCTTCATAAAGCGGCATGAGAAGCCCTTCGATCCCGCCCACGCTGCCGGACATGCCGTATTCGTCAAACAGCCTGCCCATCAGTTCGGCGGCGGTCAGGGAAGACGGCCAGTTTTTCATCATCAGATAATGATCCAAATAACGTTTCTGTATCGCCGTGCTGTCGGTATAGGCTTCATTATAGGCGAAAGGCGGCATGGTCACCGGCAGCAGAAAATCGGTATGCGGGATGCCGCATCCTTCGGATGCGCGGATGAGCGCGAGCGCGTTGGCCACATCCCGCTCACCGATCTCCCTGCTCCGCGTGAAAAATTTGCCGGGGTCGATGGTCAGGTTGTAAGAGAATTTATTGGTCACCAAGGGGCGGCCATAGCGGTCAAATATCTCGCCGCGCGCCGCGTGAAGGGTAACGGTTCTGGCGGTAGTGCGTTCATTTGCCTGGGTATACAGTTCGGGCTGGATGAACTGCATCCCCAACAAACGCCCCCCCATAACAAAAACGAGCGCGATGACCAAAAGCCCCATGGCGATCAGCCTTAGTATGGTTTTCGTTCCATCCATCCCTTACTCCTCCGCAAAAACCCGGGAAACGCCCCGGAAGGCGGGGTATGCCAGCGGCAAACAGCAAACGCTTGCCAGAACCTCCGGCAAACCGACCGATATGACCGCGCTGAACGGCACACCCCTGGCCGCGATTTGAAAAAACAGGATATAGAAAAACTCGATCAGCGTAACCGAAGCGGCACACAGCGCAAGTGCCGGCCAAAAACTCCGTTGTAAGACTTTGCCGCATAAGAGCCCTGTCAAGGCTCCGGCCGCCATCATGGTGAAGGTGAAATACGCTTCCACCCCCGGCAGCAGCGCGTCGCACAGCAATCCGCAGACAAAACCCGCCGCCGCGCCTCCCCTGACGCCGGTAAACACCGCCAGCGAACCCACCGCCGCAACGGAAACCAACGGGTTGGGCAAAGCGTAGATGCGCGGAAAAACCATGATTTGAAGGATCACCGCGAGGAGGAGCAGAACCGAGAAGCCGATCCAACGCGCAATGGCCATACGGGCTTGCATCATTGTCATCTCTCCATGTCAAGCTCCATGCCCGCCCCGCGGGCAGGAGGACAAAGTGAATTTGTCCTCCTTGCGGTGCGATGGAGCTCTTCTTGTTTACTCCTTGTTGATATATTCCAGGATTACGAAAACCTGTGTCAGCATGTCGATCCGCGCCGACGGGATAAGCTCGGCATATTCGGTTTGCCCGGATAAGTCAAGCTGCACCCCCGCGACCGTGCCGATGGGCAGCCCCGGCGGATAGACGCCGCCCAGCCCGGACGTCAGGATGAGGTCGCCGTGCAGGATGTCGGAGCCCAGCGGCAGATAGTTCAGCCGCAGACGCCCGTCACGCATAGAGTGCCATTCGCCTTCGGCCACGGCGGTCAGCCCGGTGCGGTCTACCCTGCCTCCCGCCGACATGGACATGTCGGTGACGGTGTGGACGGTCGCCGAGCCGGAGCCTGCGCTGGTAATGATGCCGACCAGATACCCCTCCGAGGAAATGACGCACTGACCCACTTCAAACCCGGCTTCGCTGCCTTTGCTCAGCGTCAGCGTTCGTTCCCATGCCGATGTGTCTCTCGCCAGTATGGCGGCGATCTCCACCTTGAAGCCGCGCTCCCTCGGCTGCAACTCCAGCAGCTCCCGCAGCAATTCGTTTTCGCGCTGGATCTCGTCGATCGAGCGGCGTTCCTCGTCCATATTGGCCATATAGACCCGCAGGCTCTCGTATTCGGCTTTGAGCTGGTCATACCGTTTCACCGCGTCCGCTCTTCCGGTGAAATAGCCGTCGATCGAGCCGATCAGCGCGTGCAGCGGGCGGAAGACGGTGTTGATGGCATTGGAAACGGGCGATACCCGCCCTTTTGTGAAAAAAGAGCTGACAGCCAGCGACAGCACCAACAGGCAAGCCGCCGCCGCAATCGCCCCGCCTTTATGCTTCCCGATAAACCTCAGCACAGCAGATCAATCCCGAAATGCGCAAGCATTTTGGCCAAAAGGCAGACAGGCAGCCCCATCACGTTGTAAAAATCCCCTTCCACCCGTTCGACAAGCAAAGCACCCCGCTCCTGTATCCCGTATGCACCCGCTTTGTCCATCGGTTCGCCGGTTGCGATATAGGCTAATATCTCCGCGTCGGTCAACTCCCGCATCGTCACTTGGGTGCTCTCCGTTTTGACGAGCGTTTGACCGTCTCTCATGACGGTAACGCCGGTTTTGACGGTGTGCGTCCGCCCCGCCAGCGACCGAAGCATCGAAAAGGCTTCCTTCTCATTGTTGGGTTTGCCCAAAAGTTCCTCATTACAGACAACCAATGTGTCGGCGGCAATGATGATTGTCCCCGCCGGATGACGTTCGGCAACGGCGGCGGCTTTGCGGAGAGACAGCACGGCGGCGGCGTCTTCGGCCGGTTCGTTAACGCTTTCGTCAATATCGGCCGGGTCGATAACGCAATCCAGCCCGATACGCCGGGTTAGCTCGATTCTGCGCGGGGAGGCGGACGCCAGAACCACCCCGGCACTTCGCGCCACCCCTCCACAGGAGGGGAATATCTGATTCATCCCGTTCTCCTGCCCCTGCGTTTTTTCGTTTCTTCGGTCAAATAAAACCCTGTGGTATGACTTTGGGGTTCATATTCCTCGCGTCCGGCATACGCCGAGGCGATCTGCACGCATTCCCGCGCGTTCTCGGTGGTGAAATCCAGCCGCGCCGCCCACAGCCCGATGTGCTTCCATTGCGCTTTGGCGGGCAGCATCCACAGTTTATGGGAGTGATAGATCAAAGTGCTGTGCCCTCCCTCCCGCATGAGGGGCAGCAACCCCCCCTGCCCGTCGGAAAGATCGCTTTTGTTATCGCAGGAGCATAGATCGCCTTTGCGCAGCAGGCATTGCCGCGCCAAAAGGAGCGGCAGCCGCCCGTATACGATCAGTTCGGTGTCGGCGGGATGATTCATCTGCCGGATGTCGGCCAGCGACAGCCACGGCGCGAGGGTGGAAGAGACAACCCCCATCAACTTTGCCATCTTGACGGTTTGCGCGGACGCCGCGCTCCAATCGGCTCGGGGGGTGAATCCCTGCCTCAGTGCCAAAACGGCTTGCCCGGGGCTCCATGTGAGGGCTTCGCGGAACCCGGCGTCATGCAGCCGTTTCAACCGCGCGTTGACTTCGGCGCGGTCTTCCTCCCCCATGACGCGCGGCAGGACGGCAACCGGGACGGTATCGCTCCGCACCAGCCATTCGGCTTTGGCCGGGTCGTCCGAGGCTTCGTTGAGCGGGATGTACAGCCGTTCGGGCGGCAGACGGAGCAATTCGGGCGTGACCTGTGACATTTTGGCGACCTTGACTGTTAACAGCGGTTTGTCCGCCCGGGGAAGCAATCTCGGCCCAGGATCAAAGCGTCCAGGCGTCCTTCCGGGTAAATAGAGCCGCTCGGCTTCGAGTTTTTCGATCACCGCTTTGCGCAGCGCGGCGGCGTCTTCTTTGGATAGATGCAGACCATCGTCGATCTTTGTACGCGCATCTTTGCAAGCATAGATTCCCTCTACATCATGCCATACGGCGTTGAGTTCCTCTTCCTCATTGCCGGTTCCTCCGCTTTTCGGCACGGCGCCTTCCGCGTAAAGGGTGTTGCCTTTATAGTCGTCAATGGCCAGCCGCGCCGGTTCGTGTTCGGAGATCATGGCGAAAAAACGGACGGGGACGCAAGCCCGTTCCCCGCGATCGGCGGCGGCTTTCCGTTCGGCATCCCAAAATGGATTGTTTCTTGCCTTGTTATAAACCGAATAGACGTCGCCGATGCCTGTGTACAATCCGTCGGTTGGCTTGTCCCTTCCCAAAGCGGCGAAGGCGTCGCCCAACTCTTTGTCGTTCAGGTAATGTTCATCCGCGGCCAAACGCGCCAGCCGGGCAAACAACCCCGCCGCTTCGGGCGACGGGTCGGGCGGGGCAACCAATGCCGCCAGTCCCGACAGCTCGCGCATATATTTCAAAAGGCTCAGGTCTTTTGTTTTCAGGAGCTGGCTGACGGCGTCGCCGGGATGGGCAAGCATGAAGCTCCGGCAGCTCTGCCCGCACTGAACCGAGCCGCGCTCTTTATCGAGAAGGCAGGGGTTGGCGTCGCCGCCCGGGCAGAGCGGCGTCAATGCCCAAAAAAGAAGAGGCAGCTTGGACGCCGAAACAAGCGTCCGTACCGCCGAGGCTTGCAGAAAAGGAGACAGCACCGCTTTGACGCATCCGTTGGCGGCGGCGTAGTCAATATCGTCTGTTGTATGGCAGGGCGCGCCCCATATCCGTTTGCAGTCGGGAGCGGTAAAGGCTGCCATCCGCATCAGTCCCGGTTCGCCCGCCATGACCGCGTCTAAGCCGAATTCGTAAAGGCGGCGCAGCGTTTCGCCCCGCAAGGTGAGTTCGGAATCTTTACAGCTCCTTGTAAGGTCTAGAATGGTGGTGATCCCCCGGACGCGGGCGTACGGAAAAAAACCGCTCAGCTGCTCCGGCGGTATGGAAGGGCTGAGAAGGACGCCGTCGGCACCGTTTTGAATGGCGGCAACCGCGCAGTCGGCGGACGCCGCGGTTACGATCAGTTCCATCTTACACCTGTTTTTTCACGCGGCTCAATTCACGGCGGGATTCAGCCAATTCCGCTTTCAATTTCTGCGTTTCGTCGAGGTATGTTTTGACTTGAAGCCGCAAATGGTCGGCCGAGTCGATGGCTTTCCTCGCACGGTCGGCGGAATTTAAGGCCGCGAGAACGGCCGCGTCGGAGAGAGACAGGTGCGCTTCCGTCATAACGGCTTGAATATCCCTGTCCACCTCGGCTCCGATTCCGCGTACGTATACTTCGGATTCCTCGGAAACGATTGTGAAATCATGCCCTGCCACCGTAACTGTGATCCTGTTTTTCATTCGTTCACACCCCGCTTATGTCTCGCTCTTGACCATAAAGGTTTTATCCTGTAAAATTATATCATACCTCTCTGTCAAGTGCAACGCCAATTATCAATAAAGCATACCCGTTAAAGGAGGTCAAACCAATGAACAGCGGATTCCCGCGCACCGAGGTTGGCGGCGTGACGCTGCCCCGGATGCTGATCGGCACCAACTGGCTGGCCGGGTGGAGCCACCGCTCCCCCGCCGCCGACGAGCGCATCAAACGCCACCATCAAGCGGCGGACAGCATCGTCCCGCTGCTGGAAACCTTTGTGCAAAACGGCGTGGACGCCGTTATGGCTCCGTTCGGGCGGGTCAAACCGATTGCCGACGCCGTGCGCGAAACCGAGCAGAAACTGGGCAAACGAATCATCCGCATCGACACGCCCATCCTCAATGTGGACGACACCGCCGAAGGCCGGCGCGAAGCCGCCGCCGTCATCCGCGAGAGCAGGGAACTGGGCGCAACTTTCTGTTTGATCCATCATTCCAGTGCCGAGCAGCTTGTCAACAAGAACAAGGGGATCATCGACCGCCTGGACGACTATACCGCCATGATCCGTGAGCAGGGGCTGCTGCCCGGCGTGACGGCGCACATGCCCGAACTGATCGTCTACTGCGACGACAACGGCTACGACGTCGAGACCTATGTGCAGATTTACAACAGTATGGGCTTTCTGATGCAGGTCGAGGTCGAGACGGTGGCCGCCATCATCCACGGCGCGAAAAAGCCGGTGATGACCATCAAACCGATGGCCGCCGGACGGCTGACGCCGTATGTGGGGCTCAATTTCTCCTGGGCGACGCTGCGGGACTGCGACATGGTAACGGTCGGGTGTTTTGACCAGCACGAAGCGGCCGAAGTCATCGAAATCTCCCGCGCCGCGCTGGAACGCCGCTACCCCGACCTCGAACGGCGGCAAAGCCCCAACCAAAATCAGGCGGCGTTCGGGAAGTAAGATATATCAATATGATTAAAGCAAACAGGACATACTGTTGTCGTGTCCGATATGATATAGTGTAGACAATATACTTATACTTGGAGGGATTGGAACATGACAATCATACCCACATTCCATTGCGGCGGGCGATGCGCGGAGGCCATTGCCTTGTATCAGGAAGCCTTCGGTTTGGAAATCGACTGGCAAGGCAAAAACCCGGAAACCGGGTTGATCTATCACACCGAAGCGCATATCGGCAGCCAGCGGCTGCGGTTGTCGGACGGCGGCGTAAACACCGTTCAAGCCGATTCGTTGTTCCTTGCCGTTACATACGACACCGTTGATGAAGTCATCAAGGCATTTGACATCGTAAAAGAAGGCGGCATCGTTGTTCAATCACCGCATAAACCCGATTTTGCAACCTGCATGAGCGAGGTCAAAGACAAATTCGGCTTCAAATGGTTTTTGATGGTAGATTGAGTTTAATCGTACTAAAGCGCGTCAAAAGAGCCGCTTCGCGCGGCTCTTTTGCTGTCTTTCCCTTTGGATTTTACTGCAAGGTGAGCAGCGGAGCCCCTGTCGGCACGGTGGATCCTTTTACGGCGATGATCTGCCCGACAATACCGTCCCGGGGGCTTTTGATGTCGTTTTCCATCTTCATAGCCTCAACGATGGCCAGCGACTGGCCGGTTTTCACGCTGTCGCCGGGCGCGACTTTGATGACGACAACGGTGCCGGGCAGCGGCGAGGGGATGATCTCCCCGCTCACGGCAACAGCCGGAGCGGCAGGAGCGGGTGCGGGTGCCGCGGCAACAGGAACCGGGGCGGCTGGAATGACGGCAGCCGGGGCGGCAGCAACGGCGTCGCTGACATTCACCATGACGGCTTCGCCCTGTTCCACCGCGACTTCATAAACCTTGTCATTGAGTGTGACTTTATACTTCATACCTATTGAACCTCCCGAATCGAGATAAAGCGCAATGTATTGAGCTCGGCTTTGAGATCGTCGGCCACAATGGCCATCAGCAGAGCCGCCGTCCGATCGTCTACGTTGTATAAATCAATGTCGCCCTGCGAACCTTTGGCCGGGACTCTCGCCGTGATCGGTGACGGCGTTTGCGGAACGGCCGGGGCTGCGGCAATTGGCGCGGCGGCTGGCTCTCCGGGCGTTTTTGATTTTTCCTTGGCGGATTTTATGAAAGCGAACAAGACGAACAAGGCAACAACGCCGGCGACGCAGCAGAGGACGATGAAATTGGTTTTATCGCTGAAGATGACCGGCTCGTTATAATCGGTGAGAAACATCATCCACCTACTCTTTCACGATGGAGTAGCGGACACGGTTGCGGCCGCGCTCCTCACGTTCGTCGGCGAATTTTTCATAGACTTGCGGGAAGACGATGTAGGAAAGCACATCCTCGTCGCTGGCGGCTTTGGCACCGATTTCGGCTTTGCCCGCCTCGAAGCCGGGGGCGAGGGTTTCGGCAAAACGCCCGGTATAGGGTTTCACATCGCCCAAAACCTGCTTGATTAAATCTTTGCTGACGTCTCCGGGCGGTTGGCCGTATTCGCCTTTGAGGTAGGACGTGACTTCCTTCGAGACGTTTTTATACCGTTCGCCGACCAAAACGTTGGTGGCGGCCTGAACGCCGACGATTTGGCTGGTGGGGGTGACGAGGGGCGGATAGCCCATATCCTTGCGGACGCGGGGCACTTCTTCCAGCACTTGAATGAATTTATCCATCGCGTTGGCGTTTTTGAGCTGGCTGATCAGGTTGCTGAGCATCCCGCCGGGGACTTGATAGGTCAGGGCGTCGGAATCGGTCATCATGACTTTGGGGTCGAGCAGACCGTCTTTGACATACCCTTCCTGCACCGGGCGGAAGAAATCGTTGATCTCTTTCAGCAGCGTGCGGTTGAGGCCGGTTTCATACCCCAGCTGTTCAAGGGCGTGAACCATGGTTTCGGTGGCCGGCTGGCTGGTGCCGCCGGAGAAACAGGAGATGGCGGTGTCGATGCAGTCAACGCCCGCTTCCACCCCTTTGAGATAGGTCATGAAAGCAAGGCCGGTGGTGCAGTGGGTATGGAGGTGGAGGGGCAGTTTGCTGTTTTCTTTAATCAGCTTCACAAAATCATAGCATTCTTGGGGGCCGAGGATGCCCGCCATGTCTTTGATGGCGATGCTGGTGGCACCCATCGCCTCGATCTGCCGGATGATTTTCGCCCAAGTCTCGTCGGTATGCACCGGGCTTTGGGTATAGGAAATGGTCACTTGGGCGTCGCCGCCGTGTTTGACCGTTTCGCTGACCGACACTTCGAGATTGCGCAAGTCGTTGAGGGCGTCGAAGATGCGGATGATGTCAACGCCGTTTTTGATGGAGAGCTCGACGAATTTGCGCACCACGTCGTCCGGGTAATGCTTATAGCCCAAAAGATTCTGCCCGCGCAGAAGCATTTGGAGCTTTGTTTTGGTGACGCGTTTTTTAATATCGCGCAAGCGTTTCCACGGGTCTTCGCCCAAAAAACGCAGGCAGGTATCGAAGGTGGCACCCCCCCAGCATTCAAGCGAATAATATCCCGCCTTATCCAGCGTTTCGAGGCAGCCCTCGAACTTGGAATACGGCAAGCGGGTGGCAATCAGCGACTGCCCCGCGTCACGGAGAACCGTTTCGGTAATACGGACTTTCGGCATCAAAAAGAACCAGCCTTTCCTTGTATTTACACATTCAAAACGCAGTATATCACAGCGGGGTCAAAAAGGGAAGTGTTTTTTCCGCGCCCTGCACGCGAAGCCGCCCGGAACCATTTTATGGTATTCGGGCACTTAAACATTCCCTTGCCCTTTATGTCGAACCGTGATATAATGGTTTTAAGAATTTTTTGGAGGGCTCAGGTTTATGAACAATACTGTCAAAACCGGCTTGAAACGAAAAACACTGATACCAATCATAAGCATCATGGTGGCGATCATCCTCTCCCTGACAATCGTGTCCATGATAAACCTCTACAACGCTTTCAATGATGATGAACGCCATGTAAAAGAAGGATTTGACATAAATCTGACCATCGCGGTGGAGACCATGATCAGCCTGCTGGATCAAAACCATAAACTTCATATGTCTTACGCGCAGCAAGGGTTGATGACCCAGGAGGAAGCCTACAACGCCGGCTATGAGGCCGCCAGGGACATGATACGCTGGGCGCGGTTCAGCACGTCACCCAACCACAAAGACGACGGCTACTTTTGGGCGGATATGAAGGACGGAACCTGCATCGCCCATTACCAGCACCATTTGGACGGAACAGAGCCGAGAAACCGCTGGGAAACGCTCGACCGCAACCCTGTTGAGAGCGAAAAGAAATATTACGTCAGGGAGATCATACAAAACGCCGGAAAATTCACCGAGTTCTACACCAACCATCCCGACGACCTTGACGGCAACTATAAGAAAATAGCCTATACTCTTTATTTCGAGCCGTATCAATGGTTTGTCAGCACAGGAAACTACTACATAGACATAGACGCGATCATGGACGACATCGAATCGCAGAAAATGATGACGCTGATCCTGCTGATCGCCATAAGCGTCACGTTTGGCACCCTCGGCGTTGTGATCGTTTTGAAGATCCTCAGCGGGATCGTGAGACCGCTGACCCTGCTGTCCGGCTTTATGCACAAAGCAGGTACGACAGGCGATATTACCATGACCCCCCAAGACGCGGCAAATGTCGGCAGGATTTCTCAGCGCAATGACGAAATAGGAGCCATCGTCGCAAACACCGCCAGCTTTGTCGGTCATGTGGTCAAGATTGCCGACGAGCTTGAACGTGTGGCAAAGGGCGACCTGACCACCGAGCTGGACATCCTTTCCAGTGACGACATTATGGGGAACGCCCTCCAGCACATGGTCGATAACTTGAATAAGCTGTTCGGCGAGATCAACCAGTCAACCTCGCAAGTCGCAAGCGGTTCCAGGCAGATCGCCGACGGCTCGCAGCTTTTGGCGCAGGGTTCGACACAGCAGGCCTCCGCCGTGGAAGAACTCTCCTCGGAAGTCAAGCAGATCGCCGAACAGACACAGCAAAACTCCGAAATGGCCAACAAAGCTGCCGGTTTGGGCAACACCATCAAAGCCAAAGCCGAAACAGGCAGCCGCCAAATGGATGAAATGATGGAAGCCGTCCGAGACATCAATCAGGCCAGCCAAAGCATCGGCAAGGTCATCAAAACCATCGACGACATCGCCTTCCAAACCAACATCCTCGCCCTCAATGCCGCCGTGGAAGCCGCTAGAGCCGGACAGCACGGCAAAGGCTTTGCCGTTGTGGCCGAAGAGGTGCGCAACCTGGCGACCAAGAGTGCCGACGCGGCCAAAGAAACAGGCAACATGATCGCCAACTCGATTGAAAAGGCCGAGCTGGGAAGCCGCATCGCGGGCAGCACCGCCGAAAGCCTGACCGAGATCGTGGCCGGTATCAACGAGAGCAGCCAAATTGTCAATCAGATCGCCTCCTCCTCCGAATCGCAGTCGGCCGGCATCGCGCAGATCAACAGCGGCATCGACCAGGTGGCCAAAGTCGTTCAGCAGAACAGCGCGACAGCCGAGCAGAGCGCGGCCGCGGCGGAAGAAATGAGCGGCCAGTCGGCAACGCTGGAGGATTTGGTCGCCCAGTTTAAGCTGAAGGGCAGCGAGGGAACACGTCAGATCAATATGTCCGGTAAAACTCCCGGAAACAACAGTTACGGGAAGTATTAAGCATACGGGGGGCAAAATAATGAAAATCAACAGTCTCGGATTGAAAATCTCTTTGATCGTATCGCTGATGATCGCCTTAATCATCACGCTTATGGTTCTCATTGTGGATTCAAGAACGAGTGAGCTTGTGCACGATTTGAATGATATACAGGCGGAAACCGCCAACAACGCGCTCGTAAAGACTTTGGAGAACTATGAAAAAGAGGCCTATTCCCTAGCCAACGCGATCGCGGAGTCTCCCGCCGTGCTGGAAGCCATTCAAGCCGGGAACGAGGACAGGATCAGGCAGGTGCTCGTTTCCTATAGTGAAAGCGTTGACATGATCACGGTGGTTGATAAAGACGGCAATGTGCTCGTACGGGCGCACAATGCCACTACGGGCGATAACCTCTTTAACCAAAAAGCCCTTTCCGCCGCCTTGACAACAGGAAACGGTCTCGCCCTGATCGAAAGGGGCGCCACCGTTAAACTTTCCACAGCGGGCACCGCCGCCGTTAAAGACGCCGAAGGGAACATCATCGGAGCCATCAAATGCGGCCACAACTTGTCTCTGCCCCGGTATGTTGACGAAATCAAAGAAGCCAGCAACTGCGACGCGACCATTTTCGACGGCGACACCCGCCTTTCCACCACCCTCATCAATGAAAAAGGGGAGCGGAACATCGGAACAAAAGCCAATGATGACGTGATCAAGCATGTTTTGGAAGGCAAGCAGGATTACCAGTCCCGGATCGAACTGGACGGGAAGCAATATGCCGTTTACTACTCGCCGCTGATGATCGACAATGAAGCGATCGGTATGTTGTTTGCCGGAGTGAACATTGAAGAGACACTGGCCGATATGAAAGCCATGAAAACAGTGATTTTATTAACGGGAATCTCTGCCGGGGCAGGGTGCGCGGTGCTGGTGTTTGTCCTGTGCCTGCTGATGATCAGCAGACCGCTCAAGAAGATCGGACTGTTCGCGGATAAGATACGGAAAGGCCAGCTCGGGCTTTCAACCGCTTCTGAAGAAACCATCAGCGTGCGTTCCTCCGATGAGGTCGGCGTGTTGGCGCGGACGCTGGAACAGGCATACACGCAGCTAAAGGGGTATATCGGCGAAATCAAAAGCAGCATGGAACTGCTGGCCGAAGGAGACTTAACCCACGAGAGCGTGTATGTGTATCACGGGGATTTTAAGATGATAGGAGCCTCCATCAATCTGATCATCAGCAACCTGAGCAAAACGATGACCGATATACACAATTCCTCTTCGCAAGTCTCCAGCGGCTCCAAGCAAATTGCCGACGGCGCGCAGTTTCTCGCGCAAGGAGCCACCCAGCAGGCTTCCGCCATTGAGGAACTGTCCTCTTCCATCACCGAAATCGCGCAGAAAACAAGAGACAACGCCGATATGGCAAACAGAGCCGCGGCACTCGCCAACGATATTAAGAGCAAAGCCGAAACAGGCAGCCGCCAAATGGATGAAATGATGGACGCCGTCAGAGACATCAATCAGGCCAGCCAAGGGATCGGCAAGGTGATGAAAGCCATCGACGATATTGCCTTCCAAACCAACATCCTCGCCTTAAACGCCGCCGTGGAAGCGGCGCGCGCCGGGCAGCACGGCAAAGGATTTGCCGTTGTGGCCGAGGAAGTGCGCAATCTCGCCGGAAAAAGCTCCGAAGCCGCGAAGGAAACAGGCGCGATGATCGCCGATTCGATTGAAAAAGCGGAGCTGGGGACACGGATCGCCGAAGAGACCGCCGGAAGCCTGACCGAGATCGTGGCCGGTATCAATGAGAGTTCGCAGATCGTCGGCAATATTGCCGTTTCCTCCGAAGAACAATCGGCCGGCATCGCGCAGATCAACAGCGGTATCGATCAGGTGGCGAAGGTTGTCCAGCAGAACAGCGCGACAGCCGAGCAGAGCGCGGCCGCCAGCGAAGAGATGAGCGGCGAATCGGCCGTTTTGGAAGATTTGGTATCGCAGTTCCGGCTGAAAGGAAGCAATATGAAGGGATTGCCGGGCTCGTCCAAATATTAAGGCAACGTAAACATTTCCGCGATCGCGCCCCACGGGACGTCTACCCGTACCACCCCTAAAGTGTGCGGCCCGATGTTGTTTTCAGGGAAAAAGAGCGAGACGCCGTCTTTTGTGATGCAGAAAGTGTCATACGGAAAGAAGTTCCGGGCGTTGTCTTTGGCGTCTGTCCAGTAATCACCGGGGTTTTCATCAATAAAGGCAACTACAAATTCCAACAGACGGGGGGTGTATACCTCCCGTTCCGCGTTGAAAAAGTCGTCGATGGTGAGCAGCCTGCCGTCCGCGGCGGAGAAGGTTTCGCAGAAAATATAGGTTTCTCCGCGCGCCCCGCCCATATATTCGTGCCGGGTGCGCGAGACGCTGAACAAACCGCCCGCGTTGCATTCAACGGTATAGTTCGCGTCAAATTCATAGGCTCTTGTGTCAAGAGCGGCTTCCTCCGCCATAAATTCGCACTTGCGGGTGAAGTCGTCGCGGCAGCTCGCAAAATACGTGTCAATGGCGGCGACGCCTGTCTGCGGGAAACTCCCGTTTGCGGAAAGGGTCGTCGTTCCGCCTTTTTTGAAGGTGTTTTTGTAGGTGATGCTCTCCGCCGTAATGGCGTTGTCACGCCATTCAACCGCCAGCTCAACGCTGGGGTATTCGGGCGGCGGAACAGGGGAACCGGACGGTTCCGAATCCGTGACAAAAGGCGGGCTGGGGTCGATGGGGAGAGTTGGTTCTTCGCCCGAAACAGGCGGCGGAGACTCCTCGGGATCGGGGGATGGGGGTTCCTTACTGCAAGCGGCAAGAAGAGTAAACGATACTATGAATATTAAAGATAGACTAAATCTTCTCAAAACGAACCCTCCTTTGTTCAAACGCCGCGACGTGGGTAAACCCTGCCCTGCGGCACATGTCTGTGCCTTCCGCGATGTATTTTCCCAAATCAGAACTCCTGTGGGCGTCGGAACCGATTGTTACGATTTTGCCACCGCACTCTAAGAAGAGCGAGAGGATTTTAACCGGCGGCTCGGTAAATGTCATGTTCAATTCAATCCCCAGCCCCTTGGACGCCAGCAGTGTAAAGAGCTTGCGCAGCTCCGCCTCATAACGCGGCAGCAGTTCGATCCTGTGCCCGTTATACCGCAGCATATAACGCAAAGGATAATCAATGTGTCCTAAAACGTCAAAACACCCCCACTCCGCCATCTCGCACAGTTCGGCGAAATACCGCGTGAGCAGCCCGTGGCAAACCTCTTCCGAGGGATAGCGCAATAGGTAAAAGTCTTTCTCCGCTTTCAGCGCGTGATAAGAGCCGATGATATAATCGTAGGGATAGGCCGCAACGGCGGCTTCGGCACACCCTTTGTCACGGATGCCCTCGCCCAGCTCGATCCCTAAGAGGAATTTCACACCCGTTTGGTTCTCCGCTTGGGCTTTGCGATAGGCTAAAAACCGCTCTTCCGCCGGAAGCGGTTGGTAAGAGCTGTTCCCTATATCGCAATGATCGGTGACGCAAAACTCTCGCAAGCCCCTTTTTTGCGCCGCGGCCAGCATTTCTTGGAAGCTGTCGAATCCGTCGGGGGAATATTCGCTGTGGGTATGGTAATCGGCGAGAAACATAAACGCCTCCTAATAAGGTTAAAAGTTCCAATTATAAGGCAGCCAGCGAAGCAGGTAGTCGGGGTACCATGCCGGCACCTGCGTTCCGCTCAGCGCGGGATAGAAGAGGGCAAACAGAAAGACAGAAACGGCGGTGAAAGCGATGGTGTGCCGCGCCCCCCTCTTGGGGCTGCGTTCGATCATGCGGTTGAAGAGATAGGCGATGGCGACGCAGATAAAGAGCATCGAGGGGAAATAATGATAGGGGAAGGTGATGCGGGAAATGGGAATCCACGGGACGAGCTGCGAGAGATAGGCGATCAGAATGAACAAAGCCCTGTGGCTCCGCCGCAGGAAGAGACCGAACCCGCAGGCAACGATGGCTCCCAACCCTGCCCATGTGGTCACAGGATTGGTGAAAGCCCAAAGGGTGCCGCGCGTCCCGTCGGCTCCGACCGAGTTCCAGTAATACAGGATGGGCTTGGCGTCAACCAGCCACTGATACCAGCGGGCGGCATAATTGTGGGTGGCCTCCAGCTTCGAGTGGTAATTGTACATTTTGATTTGATTCTCTTTGCAGGCTTCCCATAAGGCTTTGATGAACTCTTTCATGCTTTCAAAGCCGCCTTCGGGCGCGTTGGGCATGACATAAGGGATATAACAGGTGATATACACAACGCCGGGGATGAGGATGAAGGACGCCAACGCCACCCCCGCTGTCCCGAGGAAAAACGGGATAAAGCCGCGTTCGTTACGTCGGCAATAATCGGCGCGGCGCACCTGATAGATGCAAAACAGCAGGAAAAGCCCCGCTCCGGCGTAAGCGCATTGCCACTTGGCCGCCACGCCGACGCCGAACGACAACCCGCAAAGGATCAGGGGCAGGTTTGTTTTCCAAAAAGAGGCGTTGAAATCGGTGGTGATATAGCGGTACATAAAGAGATACATGCAGAGGATGAAGAAGACGCAATAGACGTCGATGGTGGAGATGCGGGTTTGAACAAAGTGCATGAACTCAAAGGCAAAGAGCAGGCTCCCGCAAACGGAAACGATGGTTTTGCCGAACATCCACTTGAGCAGGATGTAGAGCAGCGGGATCATAAAAACGCCGAACAGGGCGGGCATGAACCGCCAGCCGAACGGCGTCATGCCGAATAGTTTAATACCGGCCGCCGTGATCAGTTTCCCCAGCGGCGGGTGGGTCGTTTCGTAAGGATAGATACCTTCGATAAATTCATAGGCCGTGTAGGCGTGATAAATCTCGTCAAAATGGGTCGAGTTGAGGACATCATACCGTTCCGGCACGAGGTGCTGTTCGTCAAAGAGCTTTACCGCTTCGGCGTCGAAGATGATTTCGTCGGCCGTCAGGGTGCGCAGGCCGCTTTGGCGGTTATCGGGGTCGTTCCAAACGGTGATGGAGAGTTCGCCCATTTCCAGCGGGGTGTAAAGCGGCGTGAGACGGAGATATTGGGTTGGCTCCATTAAATGCGTGAGATACTTCACGCTTCTCCAGCGGAAGGTCTCTGAATAATCCTGCGGCAAACCCTCCTGCGCGATTTCAAGATACTTTTGCTGTTCTTTGCTCCATTCCTGCACCATTCCGCTCCGCCATGTTTTGCCGTCGGCGGAAAATTCCAGTTTATACGCCCGTTTGTTATACCCCTTAAACAATCCCGTGAAATATTGTACTTCCTCGATCATTTCCGGCCGGCGCAGCTCCAAAACGACCGGGGTGTTTTTTTCAAAGCGGTGGAAAGACTGCGGGGAAAAGGTGTTGCCCAGATTGAAAAAGGTTACGGCGGCATATATGGCTGTGACCAACAGGATGGGAAGGGCGTCTTTTCTCGTCATTCCTCCCGATCGCTTTAACGAGAAGAGCGGTTTGTTCCGGCGTTCGATCCACTCCAAAGAGAGGCTCCGCAGTTTTTCATGTCTGTAATATATATAAAGAAAAAACAGCACATAGATGATGGCCGCAACCGCGAACAGCTTCGGTACAACCATCTTTGCCGTTAAATTTTGGATCAATGCCTTTCACGTCCCTTTGTGCTCAACTTTTTCCATTATACCATAAAAAACACGGACGCGCAACGCTTGTTATTCCCTAGAACCTGTGCTATTGTAGAACCTGATGGATAATGAAAGGCTGATGATCAATGAAATGCAAGAGAATCATCGCGTTTATTTTGCTTTCGGTCATGCTGACAGCATGTACGGCGCAGGAAACGCAGGAGCCGCCGGAACCTGACCTCGCGCCAACCCTTTCCCCGTCTCCCGCAACGTCCCCGTCCGAAAGCCCTTCGCCGTCTCCAAACCCTTCGCCCAGCCCATCCCCGGAGCCGGAACCCTCTCCCGAGCCGTCTCCCGAACCCTCCCCGGAGCCAACTCCGAAGACGTCCCCTCTGATCCGTGATGAATACGGCCGGCTTCCGGCGTTGTATTTAACCACCGACAGCGGCAAAGCCGTCACATCCAAAACGCAATACGTGACGGGGACATTCGCCGTTGAGGTTGGCGGCAATACCTTGTACGACCCTTCCTTTTCGGTGGGCGAGCAAACGATGCAGATCAGGGGGCGGGGGACGTCCTCTTGGAACTGGCCGAAGAAACCCTACCGCGTCAAGCTGGACGCCAAAACGTCCCTCTTCGGGCTTCCCAAAGCGAAGGACTGGATCCTCCGCCCCAATTACTCGGATAAATCGCTGATCAGGGATCACATCGCGTTTGTCATGGGCAATACCTTGGAAAACATGGAATTTGTGCCCCATTCCGTTCTTGTGGACGTATATTTCAACGGTTCTTATCAGGGCGTATACGTCTTGTGTGAGCGGATCGAGATCGACAAAGGCCGTTTGGAGCTCGACGTCTCCGCGGAGGAGGATACCGGCTACCTGATCGAGGTCGGCGGGATGGAAGACGGCGACGTCTTGGGGGTCGATTATTTCAACGCGGGGACGATTACCTTAGCAACGGTGAAAAACCCCAAGCCGGAGGAGCGGACGGCGGCTCAAATGCGGTTTATCACCGACTACGTCAAAGCGGCGGACGCCGCCGTGGCAAGCCTGACGGGGTATGAAGACTACATCGACGTCCCGTCGCTGATCGATTGGTTTATCCTGCATGAGCTGACCTTTAATTTAGACAGTTCCTTCCGCAGGAGCTGCTTTATGACGAAAAACACCGGCGGCAAACTGCGAATGGGGCCGCCTTGGGATTTTGACCTGGCCTTCGGCAACCACTTCCGTTACAACAACACGCCCAATGTGTGGGCGTGCGTTTCCCGGGCGGACGGCTACGTGGACGTCACGTGGATGGATCATCTGCTCAAAGACCCCAGCTTCACTTCCCAGCTAAAAAAGAGGTGGGAGGAAGTCGGGGACGGGCTTTTGGAAACCGCCTTGAACGAAATCGACCTGTGCGAAAAGGTGATCCATCTCTCGCAGGAGGAGAATTTCAAGGTGTGGGCGATCATGGACAGGCAGGTCGCCTTTGAACCGGCCAATGTCGCCAAACTAACAACATATGCCGGAAAACTCCAGCATATGCGTGATTTTTTGAAGACGCGGAAAACATGGATGGACAACGCTATTTCAGCTTTTTAATCTTTTCAAACGCCCGGACGACCATAAAGACCGCCATGCCGAAAATGGAGATACACAGCAGCCCGCCGAAAACGCTGTTCATGACAAACGCAAGGTGTTCATCCTCGCCGAAGGCGGTAAACAGGGCGATTTGCAGTGAATAAATGGCTACCAACGCCTGCGTGAATGTGATGATTTTCACGGCGGATAATACCGGGCTGTTCAACTTTCTGTATTTAACGATGTCAACAATGGCATTGATCAGGAAAATAAAGGTAAATGTAGCAACGATATAGATCAGCAAACCGGGGTATTCGCTCCCCCCGCCTTGATGGATCATCTGATAGACGATCCCGGTCAGGGAGGCGTTCAGCGCGAACAGCAGGAAGCCGCAGAAACGGTAGACTTGATATTCCTGCCGCAGCCCGCCTTTGATCTTCTTCATGTTGCGCAGCAGCAAAAACCGCGTCGTGCCGATGATCAAAAAGAAAACCGCCTCGGCTCCGAACCAGTAGGAGGCGTAGTAAATCCCTGTAAACATCTTAAACCCGGCGTAGAGCAGATTGAGCGAAAGGGCGATTCTGATTTGCAGGGGGATGCTTGAAAGATAACGGCCTGTAATTTTATTCTCATAGATAAAGGTTCGTATTTTACCGTACCGTGTGTGAAGGGCTGCTATAAACCGCTTCAATGCAAATCCCCCCGCAGTTTGACTGTAAAGGTGCTGCCTTGCCCGGGAACGCTGTCTACCGAAATCTCCCCACCGGCAATGTCCACCACCCGTTTGACCAACGCCAGCCCCAAACCGTTGCCTTGCGTCGCGTGGGATTTATCCCCCTGATAAAACTTCTCAAAGATGCGCCGCGCAACGTCCGGCGGCATCCCGCACCCGGTGTCGCTCACCCGGACGACCGCCGAGCCGTTGACCAAATCTAAGCTGACCGTGATCCTTCCGCCCGGCTCGGTGAACTTGACGGCGTTGGAGAAGAGGTTGTTCCACACAAGGGTGAGCAGTTCCTCGTCGGCTCTGACCGTCACATCGTTGATCTCGGCGCGGATGGCGATCCCTTTCGCCTCCCAAGCATCCTCAAACGCAAGGAGGCATTCCCGCAGCTGTTCGCCCAAGTTGTATTTCCGCGCTTCCGGGTAGATTTGCTGGTTTTCCAGCTTATTCAATTTCAAGATGTTGGTAATCAGTTCGGATAACCTGACGGCGGCGGCGGTGACCGTCTTGGCGCAGCCGATCCGCTTCTCTTCCTCCAGCCCGGGGTCTTGCAGCATGGCCGAATAGTTTTGGATGACCGAGAGCGGCGTTTTCAGTTCGTGCGAGACATTGGCGATAAAGTCGGCGCGCAGGGTTTCGATCCCGCCCAGTTCCTCGGCCATGGTGTTGAAATGCCCGATGATGGCGTCGAACTCATTCGTCCGATTTAATCCGTGCAGGGGTTCGATCCGCGCCGAAAAGTCTCCGCGCGTCAGCCGTTCGGCCGCGCTCAATATCCGTTTCACCGGGCGTTCAACGGTGTATTTCCGCCGGAACCCGTCGATGACGGTGCAAATCAGGCTCAATATCAGCACATTCATAAAGGTGAGCCGCGCGCTTCTCGTGATCTCCTCGCCCAGCTCCAAGTCCATCGTCAGGATAAACATCAAAAAGGAGCAGGAGACGAGAAAGGAAACGGTTACAAAGAAGATGAGATAGCTCCATATGGAAAAGATGCTCCGGCTATACGGCTGTTTCATTTGACGACCGCCTTATACCCGAGGCCGTGGACTGTCACGATCTCAAAATCTTCGCAGCCGGAGAATTTATCCCGCAGTTTGGTGATGTAAACGTCCACGGCGCGGGGGCCGGACGAGGTTTCCAGCTCCCAAAACTCATCCATCAACTGCGAGCGGGTGAAGGCCTTTTTCGGGTAGGATAACAGTTTATAGAGCAGGTTGAACTCCCGCGGCGTGAGGGGAACCTCCTCCTCACCGACCGACGCCGTATTCCCCTCCGCGTCCAACACAAGGTTCCCGACCGTCAGTTTCTTGCTGTGCGCGATTTTGGCGCGGCGCAGCAGGGCGTTGATGCGCAGGATCAGCTCGTCGAGGATGATGGGTTTGACCATATAGTCGTCGATCCCGGCGCGGAACCCATGCTCCTTGGACGCCAAATCGTCCCGCGCCGACATGAAGAGGATGGGGATGTCTGTGTTCAGCCCCCGCACCGTTTTGGCAAACTCAAACCCGTCGATGCCGGGCATCATGATGTCGGAGACGATCAAGTCAAAGAGGGTTCCGTAGAGCGCATCATAAGCCTCGTTGGCTCCGGGGCAGCCCACCGCTTCAAACCCGTTCCGCGAAAGGGTTGAGCAAACGGCCTGATTGAGTTCGCGGTCATCTTCCACAACGAGGATTTTGAACATAGGGTAACCCCTCCCTTTGCGGGTATCATAACACAAACGTCACGCTAAGTCGCGCTTTTTGAGGAATAGATTGGAAACCGTCCCGAAAGCGAGGGCTCCGGCTCCTCCCGCGACGAGCGCGGCAAGAGGCGCGATGACCGTTGAGTCAAGGGTGGTGCCGAAACTAGCGACCGGATAAAACATCATGCCAAGCAGGAAGGTGAAAACAATCGTCAGCCACAGCTTGCTGCGGAAAAAGACGGCGATGCTCAGGAAGAGGGGGCAGAAGACGCCCATCAGGAGCATTTTGGAAACCAAACAGAAGACCAAACCGCCAAAGCCGCTGACGCCCAATTCAAACGATTTGCCTGTGAACGCTCCCGCAAGCACCGTCCCGCACACATACATGACAATCATACCCGCGCCGGAAAAGATACCGATCGCGCTTTTGGAGAGTACATAGTCGATCTTTTTGGAATGAACGGTGAAAATGTTTTTGACAAAGCCCGAACTGTAATCATGGGCGACGAAGATGGCCATCAGCAGCCCGGCGAAAATATACAGCATATTGATGTTGGCGAACCCGGCCAGATCAAACCCGCCGCTTTCTTCGCCGGTAAAGTTTTCCGATGTTTCGATCAGCTGCCATGTATAGTCGAAAGCCGGCATTTCGATTTGCGGCGTATTGGCGGCATACTGGGAAGTTGACTGCGGCGCGCCCGTTGTTTCAACAACCGACAGGCCGAGCACCATAGCGGGGATGATGGCGGCAATGGCCAGCATGATGTAGAACAATGGGGTGTTGAACAGGCGGTAAAAATCGAGTTTCAGCATGGATTTCACCCGGCTGCCGAAAGACGGGGATTCAAAAGCGGTCATGTTAAGCCGCCCCCTTTCTGTTGGACATAATGCGCAGATAATATTCCTCCAGACCGATTTTGCGGAAGCTGATCTCGTTGACGGCGATCCCGTTGGCATACAGCAAGCCGCCCACGTTGGAGCTTTCGCTCTCGTCATAGATACGGATACCTTCGTCCTTCTGCTCGATCTCTTTGTACTTCTGTGACAGGACGCCGATGGCCTGCGCGTTGTTGCCCGTTTTGGCGAAGACGAAGTCGCGGCATTCGCCGCTCATCTCGTCCTCGCGCATCTCCTTGATCAATGTGCCGTTGCGGATGATGCCGTAATGGGTGGCGATCTTGGCCAGCTCGCCGAGGATATGGGAGCTGATCAGGATGGTCACGCCTTCCTCGCGGTTGAGCTCGATCAGGGTTTCCCGCACGATCCGCATCCCGTCGGCGTCCAGCCCGTTGATCGGTTCGTCCAGAACCAGCATCCGGGGACGGCCGAGCAGCGATTGAGCCACACCGAGCCGCTGTTTCATGCCGAGGGAGCATTTGCTGAATTTGCGGTTGGCCGCCCCGGCCATGCTCACCAGCTTCAAAACGCGCTCGACTTCGGCTTTGGGGTTTTTGATGTTGAGGTTGAGAGCCTGCATCATCAGGTTTTGATAGACGGTGCTGTTGCCGAAGCAGCCGGGGTTTTCGATCAGGACGCCCATCCGGGCGCGGACGCCGGGGTCGGTGTAGTGCTTGCCGTATAGCCTGATGCCGCCGCCGCTGGGAACCAAAAGACCGCAGATGAGTTTCTCGGTGGTGGATTTACCCGAGCCGTTTTCCCCGATGAACCCGTAGATCGACCCTTCAGGGACTTTCAGGTTGAGGTTTTGCACGGCGGCGATGTTGTGAAAGGTTTTTGACAGGGCTTCGGTTTCGATTGCGTACATAGGGTTGTTCCCTCCTTGTGAATGGGTTTTTCTGTATGATACACCCCGGTTGTTTCCAAAATGATTGCGATTTGTTAGAGATTTATTAAAATAACTTTTATTTTCGCGGACAATCTATTCAAAAGAAGGTGTCCGTGATGAACGAGGAATTTGACTTCCCGGAGGAATCCGGTTTATCGGAGCAAGATCAATCGTCGATCCAAAATTTAGGCGCGGTGACGGCGCAGGGGGAGAAGTCGGCCATCCATTGCCTGACCATCGTCGGGCAGATAGTAATTGTAGACAATTATTATAGCCGCCAGTGGATTTCAAGGTCAAAGTCTTTGGTCTGCTGATCCCGCTCGCCGATGTAGATGACATCCACGAAGGCATTTACGATTTCCCTGTTCAGCTCGGTAAAATTCTGATATTGGGCAATCATCTGGTTCACTTTGGATTCCGCGTCCTGTAAAGAAAAGAGCTTGTCCAGTTGCGCCTGTATATAGGAATATTCTTTGACAAGCTCTTCCTTCTTGACTTTCAGCCGCGCCGATATGACGCTAAACTCCTCGCCGGTGATGACTCCGCTGGATTTATCGACGTAGGAATCGCTCAGAGCATCATCAATCTTTTTCTGCTCGAACAGGTTTTTGTCTTTGGATTTTTTGAGAGCGGCAGCCTCGCTGTTAAAGTCTCTGCTCTTTCTGGTATGTTTTTCAAGACGCCCGAAGTCACAGTAACGCTGGATAATCTCTTGAATCTTTTCCGTGACCTCTCCGGCCAGCAAATCGTATTTCACCATAGCGCATTTGCACGACGAAATGCCGGATTTCCTTCCGGCACACCGTAAATACCTTGTGCCTTTATTGATCTTGCCGGAGCCGGACAATACCAATGATCTGCCACAGATTTTGCATTTGACAGTCCCGGCAAATATGTTGGCTACGGCGCGGTTCACACTGGCATTTCTATTATTCAGTCCCCGGCTGGCTTTCGTGGCCTGAACGCGGTCATAATCCGCCTTGCTTACGATGGCTTCATGGACGCCATCAACGACGATCCATTCGCCGGGAGTCTTTTCTTTGATAGATTTTGATTTATAGGTGGGCTTCCCATACCGGCCCTGCACTAGATCACCGGTATAATTGGGATTCCGTAGGATATGCCAAACCGAGTGGTCGCTCCACCGCAGTTCCTCAACGGCCACATTGTTTCGGTTTGACTTGAACCCCTTTGTCTTGCGGTATTTGCTGGGACAGGGAACACCGTCGTTGTTTAAGGCATTGGCAATGGCCTTGTTCCCGTAACCGGCCAGATACAACTGAAATATTCTTTTCACAACGGCGGCGGCGTCAGGGTCGGCGATGAGCCTGTGATTATCTTGAGGGTCTTTTATGTATCCATAAGGGGCAAAAGCGCCTGTGAATTGCCCCTGTTTCTTCTTATGCGTCATGACTGATCTGATGTTTTCCGATAGGTCTTCCAGATACCATTGGTTGACGAGAGAATTGATTTGAATGTTCTTACGGCTTCCTTTTTGGGAGCTGTCCGCATAGTCCGCAAGGCTGATAAAACGGATTCCCCATTCGATGAAATAGCCGTTGATATAGGTTTCCACCATCGAAACGTCTCTGGCGAACCTCGATAGGGATTTGCAGAGAATCACTTTGAATTTGCCGTCTTTGGCGTCCGCGATCATTTTATTGAAAGCCGGTCTGGTTGCGTCAGACCCGGAATAATCCTCATCCGAATAGATTTCATAGATGTCCCAACCACGTTCGCTTGCGTATTCGGTAAGCATATTGCGTTGGTTGATGATGCTTTCGGAGTCGTTCTCCTTTTTCTCTCGGTCTTCCTCGGATAATCGTATATAAATCGCTACATCAGTCACTACTGTCACTCCATTTAGTATTTTGACTTCATTGTACCACAGGCAGACAATGATTGCAATTCCAAGTTCATCCTGCTTTCTGGGGTTCGTAGGGTTCTGCGGCTTTGCGTTTGTCTTCTTCATATTTAATGAGGATTTGTGTGACGGCTTCACGCCGATCCTCTTCTGATTCATTTTTGAATATCTCGATAATTCTCATTCATTCACCTCCTGTTATTCCTTCTAGTTTTTGCAAATTTGATATAAATATTCATGATTATTTTGAGCGGAGCAGGCGTTCGCCAAGGGGATGGGAATCGCTACGACGAACGCCCGCGCACTGTTTACTTAACTCCGAACTGCTAACTCCGAGCAGGGTTTCCATTCTTGACTACCATATAGGCAAGCCATAGCGCGGCTACGTACATCAACCAGCTCGTTTTTAACGCAAGAGCGTTGTCGGGTATCGTGTCATTTTTCACCATATTGACGAGATTCGTTATGGCCCGTTCCGTCCCCGGCACATCATTCAGCAACTGCACATCGAAGGGTCGTATCCCAAACGCAGCATTAAATAAGTTTCCAAACACATCGGTTTTATAGATACGCCTCCCGGCAATTTCGCCGCCAACGACGGGGATATAAAATTGATTAGACTGCAACCTTGCTGTGTGATTCCGCTTTTTTGCATTGAGCCAGTGGGAAATCAGTTGAAGGTTTTCGTTCCTGTTATCTTGTCGGATCGAGCTTTTATGGTCAATCGTCAGGTGGTCTCGCCTTTGTTCAAACGCTTTACATTCACGCTTGAAACTCCATAGAACCTCGTCAAGAGTATCGACGGTTGCGTTTCTGTGCAAAAAGCAATAACACACCTGATATATGGATGAATTACCTGATTTATTGCCGCAATAAGCCATAAAGGTTTTATTTTGAGGATTGTACGCCCAGTTTCTTGATTTAAGTATGTTTGCCAGATCTTCGTGATAGTCGGTCAGAGAATAGTTTCCGTACTCGTCGAACATACACATATATTTCCCGTGAATACTGAGTCGATTCCTATTGTAAAATAGGTTTTCAATTCTAAAATCTAACTTATCGCCGTTTTTGAATTTGAACTGCTTGCGTCTATTTATTTCCTCAATGGGTATTGCGGTGTGTGCCGAATATATCAAATGGAGCAAGCTATGCTTCAGCCCTCCACGTTTATCACGCGCTACAAAACCGGTGCTTGGCGTAGAATAATGGAAATTACCATTAGATTCTATTGATTCAATTACAGCGTCTATGATTTTAGGGTCTTTATCCAACTTTCCGATAATGCCATTTTTATGTTTCAGGTAAGCACAACTTCCATCCGCCCACAAAGAATTCAATTTCGTCTCATAAATTAGTGTTTCTTCAGTTATCAATCATTTATCTCCTATTTATCTTAATATATATTTCGTTTTTTTATCATTGCTACATAGATGAATCAGGAGGGCCACGATTGTGACGGAGCTGGATCGGACGTTTTTTTATTTCATCTTGTTTTCTTATGCTGCATTCCTCTCTTTCAACACTCTATTAGCATCAATAACGCATTTTATTAAAACTGCCACTCCGTCACTACGCTGTCCCGCATAGCGAGCCAGCGAGTGATAATTTTCTCCGTAAGTTTGCGCTTGCTCGCGGGGGCCGCAAGCTGCAAACTATACTCGAAAAATAAATTTTATCTTCTCGGCTTGGTTGTTTTTGGGTAATAATCCCTATAAGAATTTCCTTTATAGAAAAACTTGCCCAAAACGAATTTATGCTATTTTGTAATACCCTTGCTTGTCTGTTCTTGATGTGCTGAAAATATTTCTAATCGTCTGATTTGTCCGCACCGCGCCCTTGAACGCATTGTTATCAATATTCAGTTCATTCAACATTTCAGACAACTTAAAGACTTTCCCTTTTTCTTGTTGGTCACGCCATTCTAAAATTTTCTGTGGCACCGTTTGCTCACCGTTTTTGGGCTTCCGATTTTTAACCTTTGCCTGCGCTACCGCCTGGGGCACGCCCATGTATTGAATTTCCACCCCGTATGGTTCATATCGCTTTCGTATTAGCCTGTTAAGTTTTGAAAATACATCACAATTCCAGTATGTATGCAGTTCCACCTTTTTGGTGTTCCGATAATCTCTAATTGCCGTTCTAAAAATATTTTGCTCAAAATCAACCAGAATTGATTTGAACATAATCTCATTCAATTCTTCCGACTCGAACAGCCCCTTAATCTGTTTCGTGAAATCCGCGATATATTGTCTGGATTTTTCTTCACCGAGATGCTTTAGCAGTTCCATCTGGACAGGGTGCTTCGATAGCCACGTTATAAAATAATTGAAATGGTGGCTTCTATTCAAACCAACATGAGCCATATGGAGTATGCTGGCAAAGCAATTCAATCCCTTGGTGTTCCCGAAATGCATAACCTTCAAATTTCTATCTGTAAAGTGCTTTTTTGATTTCATGTAAGTGGCAACCAATACTGAATGACTATCTGGAGTTCTATCCTGCATATCTTGCTTTATAGCGTTAATGGTAAAATCCTCTTGCTGGTTACTGACGATGTGGGACTTTGAAGTATTCACATCATGCTGCCGGATTGTTAGAGGGATGCTAACATTGTATTGCGTGCAATTAATCATTTTTACATAGTCCACATCGTAATCAGGATCGGTGTCGGCACTGGCATCGAACACGAAAAATTTCGCTTTGCCTTCCCCCAGATAAAACTTGTCTCGGTTGTCTTGGAATAACTCAAACCATGTGCCATAGTCCTGTCCTTTGCCTTTTCGCTTTGTCAGGAAGAAGCCCCCTTCCTCCATCAGTTTCTTAAAGTCTAGTAAATCCACAAAGGCCGATTGCCGTATTTTACTCAACTCATTTTTGTAGCTGTTGACTATTTCATAAAATCTTGCATCATTTGTTGTCACGCTCTGGCTGTTGGGATCTCGCCAATAAAATATATCCTCGGATTTATCCGTTTTTTCTTTTATGAGCAATTCATTTGCCATCTTGCTGCGAAACGAGCCGTACTCTTTCATTATCCAATCTTTGTTTTTATCATCTGACGGTATGCCCTTTTGCAAAGCCGTTGAAACATCGTTTAGATTCGACACTTCGAGGATTTTTGTGCTATAGAAATAAGGTTTTTCATCAAATATTACAATCCTTCTCGAATGTTTCGTTGATCTTTTGTTGTTTCCAATCCGATATTCAAACAACCTCGCCCGCTGATGATCTGATAGTGCAAAATAGCGCTGCGTGGATAAAAGGACGATTGGCGTATATTGGGATATCGTCAATAGCTCACCGGCGGTCTTTGTTTCATCCTTTGATGTAATGTAGGTACAGAATGATTCATGCTGGATTTGGGAGTAATCATATTCTGTGTTCTTCGGCGCACATTGATATTCCTTCAACCTTTTTAGCTGATCCGTGATGATAACAAGCCCTACAGATTCTTTATAACGGTATTTGAGGTTATCATGCTTCACACAATAATTTATCATCGCTTTGATGGCTGTGCTCTTGCCAACGCCGCATCTTGCCGGGAAAACGGTTATTATCGATGTGTCTCTGTCGTTCACAAGCATTTGAAATGTGTCGTTGGCAAATTGCTTTTGTTCCGGGGCAGGATTCTTTATAAAGTTCATGTACCTCTGGATGTAGCCATCTTCCGTCAACTTCCTCATTGCGAGTCTTCCGTCATATTTCTTCGTTGCTATAATTATCACCCCCTCGTACAGCTCTCGTTGAGGGTACTTGCGCCGCAGAGAGGTGTGTTAGTTCGATAGGCGGGGGGGATTGCCGCGCCGAGTCTTCGATCAATTTTATCCAACGATCTCTTAGCCTGTTGCCTAACCCTCTTCATAGGATCTTTCACCATGCGCCTTAACGTGTACTTCGCTTCTTGTGGATCATATTTATCTCTGCCCAAGGTATACGCCGCCTGTTTTCGCACCTGTGTACTCCTGCTGTTAATGTATGGCCTCAAATCTGAGACGCATTTGCATTTATCCATCACCTCAGTCTCTGGCTTAATTTCCTTCCTCGCGGCTTTGGCTCGTCGTCTGTCTTCGATGATATTTCTGACTTTTGGACGTGTATCGCTGCAAATCTTTCCGAAGTATTCCCGTGTCATTTTTTCAAGCTCATCGCCCTTGTATCCCTGACCCATATACATTTCCATCACTGCCTTGTAATCATCTGGGTTATCGGCAACAAACTGTTCGATATATCTCTTTTTTGCGCAATTAGTTCCGAGTTTGCTGAATATTCGTGTTGATTTCTTAAAAACATCTTTAATTAGCCTTTGCTTCATTAAGTAAATTCCTTTCACCTCTTAAAAATTTTTCGACCTCATCAATCGAAAGATTGAAATTGCTTCCAGTGACAACAAAGCCGCTATGTGCATCAAGGATGAGATAACCCCGTTGGTTGGTTAAGTCCCATGTGCGAGCTTTAGATTTTCTCAACATAAACTCCTGTCGGCTCGACATCCTTCTCAGTCGATTTTCCCTCATTTTTTCTGTGCTATTCATTGATATGCCTCCTTATAAATAAATGTGGTTGCTGCTGTGTGAATGCTGGCGTTCAATACTATTAGGCATTCCCCCTTTCAAAAATTCCGTGATTACACAAGCAAAACCGATCCGCCCAGTGCTGTACCCCTCTATAATTATACTATAACACATGCGAATCGTATTGTCAATAATTATTTTATATATTTGTTAGATTTCAGATAAAACAGATTTTTGATGCAAAGTTATATGATCCTTGTGTTACATTGCAGAGTCAGCAGGCATGGATGGAATAAAAAAATAAAACGATCATTGACAATTGAATTTCATCTGTGCTATAATCTTCACATTCTCGAACGAAAGGGCGTGAACTAAAATGGCGAACAATAAAATCTCATTGAACAAAGGGCTTATCAGACAGATTAAGGCTGACAGGATATCGAAAGGAGTCACTGCTGCTGAGTTGTCGGCCTATATCGGGAAGACTGCCAGCTATGTTTCGGCTTTAGAAAAAGGGCGTATCGCACGAATATTACGAGATGATCTGATAAAAATCGTCATGGCTATCCACAATTGCCCGCACGATAAGGCAATAGAAATAATGGGCACCATGCTTTCTATGTCCGGCAATTTGAGCAATGAATCTAAAGAGACTCTTATGATTGACGAAGAAATTAAAGAGGCCAATGTTAAAAACTATAATACGGATAACGAAATGAATGAAGAGTTACTAGAAAAAATGATAGGTATTATCGGTAGCGGGCTAAGAGTGTATTACAAGGTGAATTCTGAACGTGCCATTTTAACGTATCATCGATTTATCCAGTCCATGCAACAAGATCTGGGTTTGATAATGGCAATAATAAATATCCCGTATCACAAACTGGATTCGCTTACTCACAAGGAAAAACAAAAAGCCTTTGATGACATATCAGATGCCTTTCATAAACACTACAAGATTGCAGAAGATAGAGAAAACAATCGGCAGGACGCGGACGAATCGAACGGAAATTGAAAGCAATAGACGAGAATTGACAAAAAACAACAAAGGCATCTATCCTTAATCGGATAGATGCCTTGTTTTATGTTCGTTCGGTTCATTCGGCATTAACTGCGATCTCGTCCATCACACACAAATCATAATACCCAATTTTACGGTAAATCCCGCAAGAAATCGGATTCCCGGCGTCAGCGTACAGGAGGCAAAAGCGTTTACCTTTCTCCAATATGAGCCGGGACACTTCCCACACAAGAGAAGTCGCATAGCCTTTCCCTCGGTAGTACGGTGGCGTATAGACATCGCTGATTATCGTGCCGTTAGGCGTGTTTCCGCTATGAATGACTTGAGAAACCGGATGATCGTCTTCCCATATGTGCTGTAATTGATTTTCTATTCGCTGTTTATAAGTCTCATATAATAGCTGAACCCCAAGCGGTTTCTGATGACACGCTTCTAAGCAAGCCCTTCCCCAATAAGGAGCAAAGTGAAGGTCGTTTATCTGCAAAGGACGGCAATGGCCGGGAGCTTTCGGAATGTCTTTTGTCTTGTCTAATTGCATGATAATCTTTGATGTATGTTTCTTGTAATCCAATCCGTATGCCTCTGCAAACCGTTGTGCCAGCCCGCGCTCGGCAGTCAGCGATGTAAACTCATAGTTAATGTCCCTCAACTCATCGACCAAGAGCTGGAGGGCTTCGCCATTTGGTTTGTTGCCGATTTCATATATTGCCATATCATACGGAGGCATACAGGCTGCTGTTAGAACCACACTGCCATTATCGTCTTTAATAGTCGCACGAAAAGAGTCCGTATCGCCAAAGGTTAGATTGATAAAGCCAATCAAAGATTCGGATTTATCCCAGCCCTTATCATTGATATGGGTAAACAAATCATCCTTGATCTCCCATGTTTTATCCATAATATGATTGATTAGAAGCATATTTTGCGCCTCATGCTCCAAAAGAATTTCAAGAGTATCAACAGCAAAAGCATCGGTGTTTGCATATCTTTCGAAAATCATATTAAACCCTCATTCAAATGTTTCAAAACTCATGATGCCAGCGCACCGTATTGGCTGTCGATGCCAAAACTGATTGATATGGCTTCGTTCACCTCTGTCATCTTTCGTCCATCCAAATCAGATACATAGTTCATCAATCTGTTCTTGTCTATGACCCGGATTTGCTCACACAGAACATTTGAAGCCCTAGGCAACCCGCTTTCGCACGAGGAGATAAGTACATGCGTGGGGAGCTTTCGTTTCGTAAGGCTCGATGTTATCGGCGCGATCAGCGTGGTCGGAGAATACCTGTTCCCGACATCGTTCTGAATGATAACCACTGGGCGCATTCCGTCCTGCTCAAAGCCCTGTCCTCCAGATAAGGCCGCATAATAGATTTCCCCTCGTTTGATTGCTCTTGCCATACGCCATGCTCTCCCTTCATCATTATTTTTATCAGAGCGGTTTAATCTACACTGGCTGGTGTCTCTTCGTCTGAAATGTGTTCCAATAGATCTCCCGGCTGACATTGTAAGAGTTCGCATACTTTGGAGATATTTTCCCAAGAGACTGCCTCTCCAGTTCGCAGTTTTTGAACCGTTGCCTCTCCGAGCAATTTGTCTTTGCGTATGCGGTATGATGAGTACCCGGCAGCTTTTAGTTTTTCCATAACATCAACCTTATACTGTACAGGCATTGCGTTGCCCTCCTTCTATGATGTGGGAGGGGCAGCATTTTTCACTGCGCCTCTTCCACGATAACAGCATATCACATATATACACCTCAGTCAAGTGTATAATATGCACAAACTTTAAGTGTATATTTTGTGGACATTGCCATATTGACATACACAAGAATCTGGTGTATATTGTAAGCAGAACAAGGTGGCCGCCATGTTCACCCAAGTTTACAAGGAGGAAGAATATCATGGATACAAAAGGTAAAATCAAGGCGTCTGACTTTGGATTCGACATTTCGATACTCCCGGAGGAACTGGTTGCCTATGCCGACAACATCAGCAAGACGAGGAAAGGTCAAATATGTAAGGAGTTCGCCTCGCCTCATGACCATGTCGCGTTATTCTACGGGTTGAGATTTCAAGAGCAACTCAGTAATACTGAGATTGCGCGGTTACTGAACAAAGGCCACAGCAGAATCAATCATGTCATGGAAATATATGGTTGGGAATTTTCTTTTGATTATAACAAGAACAAGAAGTTATATGAAGAAGAGTGTTCAAGGCTGGAGCGCCTTCGACAAGAGGGCTTCGAGCAAATCAAATCTCTTGATGTATCCCAATATCCCCAGTTGCTTGAAATCCTAAACGACCCTGCAAAGGTCAAAATGGTCAAGAAGATCGTCAAGAGCGGGACTTGTGGCCCGACCTTTACAGACCATGAAGATTTAATAACGCAACTGTATTTCTTCTATGTAATCAGGGAAATGCCACGGAAACACCTGTTTAGGATGTTTGGTTGGTACAATACCGCACAGGGATGGCTTAAGGCTCTTGGGCTACGGAGAAATCCAATAGACGGGGCGCGAGTGAAGAAAGATAATCGTGTGCAGGATTATGCGGCGTCCTTTATGGAAGGAAACATGACCCGACTGGAAAGCCAGCGGAAAAACGGGAATGTACTCTCCTCCAAAAACGAAAACTATTTTAGGAATTTCGTTGCTAACGAAATCTACAATCATTTCAACAAAAATGTTTACGACATCGGGGTTTGCTGTAAAAGCGTAATGTTCAACGCGAAAGAGATTGATGTGCCTGTCTTAATTTTCAATGTCAACACTGAGCGCCTGCATCGCTTTGCTGCTGAGTACAACGGCCCCCATCATACCGAAGATGGAGACTCCGAAAAAATCCGCTATATAGAGCAACGTGGGTGGATATATATCCCAGTAAAAGATGAGCAGGCATATTCGGAGAAGGAAACATCGCTACGCCAGAGAAGCCGCTCGTTCTGCAAGGATTTGGCCGCAAGGGTTCGGGAGTTGGAGAGCAGATAAACACAGAATAGAGAATTGGTAAAGCCCGTCAGGATTGTGGAATTCTGACGGGCTGTTTGTTAGAGCGGTATCTGGCCATCGAGCTTCAAAGAGTCTTGTACGCAATGACTTTTTTTAGCAAATCAAGGATTGCTCGCTGCTCTTTTTCGGGTTGGGCGGTCATCAGCTCATAACATTCCCTCGCTACGACATTGGCCGTTTCGCCTTCAATGATTGCCTCGAACAGCACCTCAAATGGCAAATCCAAAGCGCGGGCCACTTTTTCAATGCTCTCCAGCGTGGCGTTTTTCTCGCCTCGCTCCAACTGGCCGATGTAGGTGGGATGCACACCGGCTCTTTCCGCCAATTCTTCTTGCTTCATCCCGGTGCGGTTCCGATATGTCCGAAGCCGCTCGCCAATGGTTTTGGCTATATCACTCATCGTCTGCTTCACCTCAAGAATATACTACAAATATTCTTTTCGAGAATGAACAGACTATTGATATTTTATTCAATTTGATATATACTATGGTTATGATGTTGGCCGTGGGAATGACTTTAGATTTTATTTTCCCTGTCATTGCGACTGAGAGAGGATGATGCAGGCAGAGTTTTTTACGGATACTGTGGCCGCCCTGTAGAATTAGCGACGAGCATATTTGAAGGGAGCGGTGATACCTATGGCGCAAATGTACGGCTATGTACGTGTGTCCACACGCGAACAGAACGAGGACAGGCAGCTCGTCGCTATGCAGGATTTCGGTGTGCAGGAGGACAAGATTTTTCTGGACAAACAATCCGGGAAAGATTTTAAGCGCCCAGCATATCGGCGGCTGCTGAAAATGCTGAAGCCTGAAGACACGCTTGTTGTAAAGAGCATCGACAGGCTCGGCAGGGATTATGAGGAAATATTGGAGCAATGGCGGATCATCACAAAAGAACGTCAGGCCGCCGTCGTTGTTCTCGACATCCCCCTGCTGGACACCCGGCAAAAGGAACGCGACCTGACCGGCACACTGATTGCCGACTTAGTGCTGCAAATCCTCAGCTATGTCGCGCAGACGGAGCGTGAGTTTATCCGGCAACGGCAAGCGGAGGGTATCGCGGCGGCAAAAGCAAAAGGGGTCAGATTCGGAAGACCGCCAGCAGAACGTCCGGCGTTGTTTCAAGAAGTGCTGGAGGTATGGCATCGCAAAGAAATCTCGGCGCGGGAAGCCGCTCGGCGATTGAATGTGAGTCATACGACATTCCAAGCGTGGGCCGAGCAATAAATCTTTGGCGTAAAATGTAGAGGTTTGTTGCCACGGCATTTTCGGAGATCAAGTACATCTTACACTGCGGCCATAGTATCCGTTGCCTACCTTCACGCAACGCAATGCTCCTTGGAAATAAAGGCTTTTTAATTGCCTAAAACATCCCAAGGTTATTTTACAGCAAAGCTAAATCCGTGTCAACCGCTGCTGGCAACAAACCTCTACGTTTGAAACCATTCTGATTTTGAGATGAAAGGGGATGTGGCGACCAAATGCAAGTATTTAACAATCTGACCGAAACTGTCAAAGACGATTTGACGGTTATGATCGAGAAAGGCAGCAAGCTATCGGTCGCCGCTACCTGTTTTTCTATATATGCTTACCAAGCCCTCAAAAAACAGCTCGATGGCATTGACGAGATGCGCTTTATTTTCACATCGCCAACATTTCTGCAAGAGAAGGCACCGAAGGAAAAACGGGAATTTTACATACCGCAGCTCAACCGGGAGCGGTCCCTTTATGGCACAGAGTTTGAAGTGAAGCTCCGCAACGAATTGACACAGAAAGCCATTGCCCGTGAATGCGCCGAATGGATACGGAAGAAAGTCAGTTTCCGCTCCAACCTTACAGATGGTGCGGTCAATACCTTTTTTGATATTACACAATCCGATGGCGGATATTCATATACACCCTTTAACGGTTTCACCACCACCGACCTCGGCTGCGAACGCGGCAATAATATCGCCGTCAACACGATTAAGTTTGCGCACTCTGAAAGCAGGCAGTTCCTCGATAGCTTCAATATGCTGTGGGGTGATAAAAAACTTTTGCAGGATGTTACTAACTTGGTACTGGACGACATCACCGCCGCCTACAATGAAAATTCGCCGGAGTTTGTCTACTATGTCGCCATCTACAACATTTTCAACGAATTTCTCACAGATATAAGCGAGGATGTCCTGCCGAACGAGGCGACAGGCTTCAAGGAGAGTGCCATATGGGACAAACTGTACGATTTCCAGAAGGACGCCGCGCTTGCCATAATCCATAAGCTGGAACAATACAATGGCTGCATCCTTGCCGACAGCGTTGGTCTGGGCAAGACGTTCACCGCGCTCTCGGTCATAAAATATTACGAACTGCGTAACCGTACCGTGCTTGTTCTTTGTCCGAAAAAACTCTGTGACAACTGGATGACATATAAGGAAAACTATCTAAACAACCCTATCGCCACGGATCGCCTGCGGTACGATGTTCTTTTCCATACGGATTTATCAAGAGAACACGGATTTTCCGGGCATATGGATATCTCCAAGCTCAACTGGAGTAATTATGACCTTGTGGTTATCGACGAGAGCCATAACTTCCGAAACGGCGGCGATTATTCCGGGCGCGGCGACAACAGGCGGGAAAATCGTTATCTGCAACTGCTCAATAAGGTAATCCGCAAAGGTGTTAAGACAAAAGTTCTGATGCTTTCAGCAACGCCGGTAAACAACGGCTTTTCCGATTTGCGGCATCAGCTTGAACTCGCTTATGAAGGAAACCCCGCGTTGATAAATGACAAACTCGATACAGCCAAGCCGATTGACGTTATCTTTCGGGCCGCGCAGACGGTCTTTAATAAATGGAGCAAACTCGACCCTGAAGAACGCACGACTGATAATCTCTTGCGTTCACTGGATTTTGACTTTTTTACGGTGCTTGACAGCGTGACGATTGCCCGCTCGCGCAAGCATATAGAGAAATATTACAATACGGCGGCAATAGGTAAATTTCCTGATAGAATGCCACCCATTCCGCTGCGTCCAAAGCTGACCGATCTGCCGTCCGCAATCGACTACGACACGATTTACGGCGAACTGATGAACCTTAACCTTGCCGTCTACATTCCAACGGATTTTCTGCTTGAAAGCAAACGGGCTAAATATGTGGATCCAAGTGTACAAATCAACCGCGCCGGACGTGAAATAGGTCTGCGCCGCCTGATGAGCATAAATCTATTGAAGCGTCTTGAAAGTTCGGTAGCATCGTTCCGCATTACCCTTGAACACGTAAAAGGTCTGATAGATGGTACGATTGCCGACATTGACGCATTTGCCAGTGGAACCAGCCGGATTATTAACACGCAGGAAATATCCGAAACCGAATTTGACGGTGATGATATAAACACGGATTTTTTCGAGAAAAAGGGCAAAAAGCTCGACATAGACCTTGCGGACATGGATTACATCTCTTGGCGCAAGAAACTTGCGGAGGATTCTGAAATACTTGACTTGCTGACGCTGATGATCCGAGAGATCACACCTGAGCATGACACCAAGCTACAAAAGCTGTTGGAGATTATCTCCCAGAAAATTCAAAACCCATTTAACGAGGGGAATAAAAAGGTGTTGCTGTTCTCCGCATTTTCCGATACAGCCGAATACCTCTACCGTGAAGTCGCTCCATTTATAAAAGAACGGTTCGGACTTGATACAGCCATGATAACCGGCACGACCGATGGCAAGACGACGGTGAAATTGAAACGCGCCGATATGAACACCATCCTGACGTTGTTCTCGCCGCGTTCAAAAGACAAGGAACTCCTGATGCCAGATGATCCCGCCGAGATTGATGTGCTTATTGCGACGGATTGTATATCTGAGGGACAGAACCTCCAGGATTGCGACTACTGCGTGAATTATGACATTCATTGGAATCCCGTCCGCATCATTCAGAGATTTGGGCGTATTGACCGCATCGGAAGCCGAAATGCCAAAATTCAACTGGTAAACTTCTGGCCGAATGTTGATTTGGACAAGTACCTTTCATTGAAGGGGCGCGTGGAAACACGCATGAAAGCGGGTGTGCTGGCTGCCGCTGGCGACGATAACGTGATTGACCCCGAAGAGCAAGGCGATCTCGAATACCGCAGGCTCCAGCTTGAGCGTCTGCAAAATGAGGTTGTGGATATTGAGGAAATGCAATCCGGCGTTTCCATTATGGACTTGGGACTGAACGAGTTCAGGCTTGACCTGCTCGAATATGTTAAAAATAACGGTGAATTTGACAAGGTTCCGTTCGGGCTTCATGCCGTCGTAAAAGGCGGCGATGACGCTCCGCGTGGAACCATTTTTATTTTGAAAAACCGCGATGCAGACATAGATGCACAGAACCAAAACCAATTGCATCCTTTTTATATGGTCTATGTCCGCGACGGATCAGTGGTTTACATTGACCATTTACAGCCGAAAAAAATGCTGGATTTGCTCAGGCAGCTATGCAAAGACAAAGCAGAACCCGACCATGAGCTGTGCAAGCTGTTCAATGCCGAAACAAGAGACGGGAAGGATATGGGGGCATACTCCGGGCTTCTAAGCTCCGCCATCAAGTCCATCATTGAGGTGAAAGAAGAAAGCGATATTGACAGCCTGTTCCGAAGCGGCGGGACTACCATAGGTACAGTGAAAATCAAAGGGTTGGACGATTTTGAACTGATCTGTATGTTGGCGGTGATGTGATGGCAGCCATGCTCGATTTGCCGAAAACGACCTATATTGGCAGGATCATCGCCAAAGATAAAATCTATACCCACGGCGGCGCGGACTCCGAGCTCGAAGATTTATTCGTTGGACAAGTCGAGCGTATCCGCCTGCTGCATAACATATCTCCCCGAACCGTCAACATAGCGCAGGGCGAAACGGTTTTGGAAATCCAAATCATTGAAATCTCATTGAGGACATCCGTGCCGGATAAGCGCATCCTATCGACGATCTGCAAAGCAATACCGTACAAAATCATTTTCACCCTTGTCTACGAGGGCCAGACCACCTACACGGTTTTCTATGACAGTAAGACTTGTTTTTCATCTGATGAGCCGCCGAAGCTGATTGGCAACGATGCCGACAGCGTTTGGGAAAATTTTCTCAGGCAGATCAGCAGAACTGAGACCGCCGAAGGCAGAACGCTTGATGAGCAAATTGCTGCGGGCGCGGAGAGGGAGAATTTATTACGGAAAATCGAGCGGCTGGAAAAACAAGCGCGGAACGAAAAACAGCCGAGGCGCAAGTGGGATTTGACTGAGGATGTCAAGAGACTGAAACAGGAATTGGAGGGCATACGATGAAGAACAAGAATGTAAGAGGGCGTACATGGTTGCTCTTAGGCGTGGCACTCCTTGTAATCGTTCATGTTCTTTTTAAGATTTCAACTCCATTTTCGTTGTTAGAACCTGCATGGGGAGCCGGGGACTTGATTACCTTTGTCGGTACAATCACATTAGGTTATGTTGCATATTGGCAAACCTATAAAGCAAATGAAACAGAGGACAGATTATTAAAAATCGAGGAAAATCGCTATAAATTAGAGCTTCGCCCATTTGTAGTGGTCGCCAATTACTTCGCATATGCAAAAACCCAGCTTGATATTATCGATAATCCAGACAAAACGTATGTAATGGTAGGCAAACCGGAAAAAGACACGGATGATGTCCTTTGCATTGAGCTTTCTTTGTTAAACACCACTGCTTCATACGTCTCAGCCAAGTATGAAAATGCCGAAATCATTGGAAGTGACGATACATGGTCTCATAGCTTACCGAACCAAAAAGATGAAATTATTCGTCTGCAATCAGGCGAGACAAAACCTTTGGTGCTATATGCCCCGCCAAAGCAATTTGAGGATTTGAAAAGTGAAAAAATCAAGTTGCGGTTTATACTTGAAAATCGTTTTTGCGACAGATATGCTGAGTATTTTCACATAATAATAGCTGCTTTAGATGGAAATCTACATGGCTATTCTCCAAAGGGAAACTGGTATATCAGTATGTTTATTCAAGAGTATTCAATATATAAATTTGAATACAAAAACGGAGAAATTACTGAAGAGCAGGAGGACGCCCACAATGGACAAGCTTAAAATGCACACCCCCGACCTCGCCGCCGAGAATTTCGCCAAGCTCGCGGAGCTGTTCCCCAATGCCATCACCGAAACCGCCGATGAAAATGGCGTTATTATCCGCGCCGTTGACCCGGACATACTGGCGCAGGAGATCAATACCCATGTCCTCTCTGCCAAAGAGGAGCGCTATCAGTTTACTTGGCCGGATAAGCGCAAGTCCATTCTGCTTGCCAACGCGCCCATTGCGGCGGCTCTGCGCCCCTGCCGTGAGGAGAGTGTGAACTTCGACACGACCGAGAACCTGTACATAGAAGGCGACAACCTCGACGTTTTGAAACTACTGCGGGAGACGTATCTGAACCGCGTGAAGATGATTTATATTGACCCGCCGTATAATACTTCGAGCGACTTTATTTACAACGATGATTTCACGGAGGATGCGGAGTCTTTCCTGAGCCGTGACGGGCAGTTTGACGAGTTAGGTAACAGGCTCGTTAAGAATCCAGATACAAATGGTCGATTTCACACAGACTGGTTGAATATGATTTTCCCGCGTTTGAGGGTGGCACGTGACCTTTTAACGGAGGAAGGCGTGCTTTTCATTAGCATTGATGAAAATGAGGTTCATAACCTACGAAAAGTCTGCGATGATATTTTTGGAGTTTCAAACTTCATCTCATTGCTTGTTTGGCAGAATAAAAAAGGCGGTGGTAACGACTCTCAGTTTATCGCAACAGAACACGAGTTCATCCTCGTCTATGCTAAGAGCAAGCCGAACCTCCACGAGTTTTATGAACAATATTCGGATGAATATGCAACTCGATACAAAGAGGAAGATGAAAAGGGCAAGTTCTTCTGGGATACATTCAAGAGGAAATCAGGAAAGCAGTATTATCCGATTGAATGCCCTGATGGTACTGTTATGCAATATGATGATGACGGCAATCCAATAAGCTGGTTACGAAGCCAACCACGCTTCCTCCAAGATGTTAAAGAGGATGAGATACGCATTATAAAGATTCGAGATAAGTGGTCGGTGCAGTTTAAGCAACGTATGCCTGAAGGCAAGAAGCCGCGTAGTATATTCACGACAGAGTTTGTCGTTTCTGATAAAGGAACCACAAGTACCGGCGGAGATGATGTATATGAGTATTTCAAAAAAGACATCTTCTCTAACCCAAAACCTGTAGAGTTGCTGAAATTCGTCCTTGGCTTTGGACTTGAGAAAAGCGATATAGTCATAGATTTCTTCAGTGGCTCTGGAACAATCGCTGAAGCCGTTATGTCGCTTAACGCTTCTGATGATGGAAAGCGTAAGTACATTGCCGTTCAACTACAGGAAGACATTGATAAAAGCCTCACAGGTTCATCTGCGAATGCAAAAAGGGTCGCAGAAAACGCTGTGTCTGTTCTGGATGAAATGGGATTACCGCATATCCTAACTGAAATCGGCAAGGAGCGCATCCGCCGCGCTGGGCGCAAAATTGTAGAGGAAAGCCCGCTCGACCGCAAAGGGCTTGATATAGGATTCCGTGTCCTCAAACTCGACAGCAGCAACATGAAAGATGTGTATTACACTCCCGATGAATACGCGCAGATGCAATTCAACCTCAGCGGCTTCATGGACAATATCAAGGAAGACCGCACCGCCGAAGATTTGCTGTTCCAAGTCATGCTCGACCTCGGCATCCCCCTCTCCGTTGCTATCAGGCGGGATGGGGAGAGTTGGAATGTCAATGACGGGTATTTGATTGCCTGTTTCGGCACGGTTGACACCGCGCTCATCACGGAAATCGCCAAGCGGAAACCGTATTATGCCGTGTTTCGTGACAGTAGCTTCGCCGGGGACAGCGCAATGGTAAATTTTGAGCAGGTGTTCGCCACATACAGCCCGACTACGATCAGGAGGGTGTTGTGATGGGTGAAATGAAATTTCAATTCAAAATACAGCCCTTTCAGACGGAAGCTGCCGAGAGTGTCGTTAAGGTCTTTGCCGGACAGCCGAAGCATGGGGGAATCCAATACCGCCGTGATGTGGGCAAACGCAAAGGTACGATTGAGGAGCTGGACGCGGATTATGAAACCGGCTACCTCAATGCGGAGGTGGAACTATCGCAGGAACAGCTCCTTAAAAACATCCGCGCTGTCCAGATGGCGAACAACATAAAAAACTCATCTGGGCTTTCTGCTGGCCTTGGCGCGGTATCGCTCGATGTTGAAATGGAAACCGGCACCGGCAAGACGTATGTATATATAAAGACAATGTTTGAACTCCAAAAGATTTATGGGTGGAGCAAATTTATCGTGGTCGTTCCAAGTATCGCCATCCGGGAGGGCGTAAAGAAGTCATTTGAGATAACACAGGAACATTTCATGGAGCAGTATGGGATAAAAGCGAGATTTTTCGTTTATAACTCATCAAATCTGCATCAGCTTGATGAATTTTCTCAAAATTCCGGCATAAACGTGATGATTATCAACACACAGGCATTCAACACCACAATGAATGAAGAGAAAAATATCGAAGGCAGGAGCGGCAACGAGGCCGCAAGGATTATCTACACCAAACGAGACGAGTTTGGAACACGCCGTCCGATTGACGTTATCAAGGCGAACCGTCCGATTATTATTCTTGACGAGCCGCAGAAAATGGGCGGAGCCGCCACACAGAACGCGCTCAAAAAGAATTTCAATCCATTGTTCTCTCTGAATTATTCAGCGACGCACAAGACATCGCACAACCTTATATATGTCCTTGACGCGCTCGACGCCTTCAAAAAGAAACTGGTCAAGAAGATTGAGGTCAAAGGCTTTGAACTGAAAAACCTCAGCGGCACGAATCGGTATTTGTATCTGGCCGCTATCGTCTTGGATCGAAGGAAACCACCCCGCGCACGTCTGGAATTTGAAGTGAAATTGAAGAGCGGCATTCTCAAACGAGATACGCGCCTACTTGAAGTAAACGACAACCTCTACATAGAATCCGGCCATTTAGAGGAGTACAAGGGCGTTTCCATTGCCGACATCGACCCGCTGCGCGGCATGGTCACATTTTCAAACGGGTTGACCTTGATGGCGGGTGAGGCAAGCGGAAACGTCAATGAAAAGGATATTCGCCGCATCCAAATCCGGGAAACGATTACATCCCACTTTGACAAAGAAGAAAAACTGTTCGAGCAGGGTATCAAATGCCTGTCGCTCTTTTTCATTGACGAAGTGGCACGGTATCGCCAATATGATGATGACGGCGATGAAGCCCTCGGTGAGTACGGTCGCATTTTTGAAGAAGAATACAATGCCGCGCTGAATGAGCGGATGACGTTTTTCACGACAGAATATCAAGCCTATCTGCGTGGTATCGAAACTGAAAGCACCCATAAAGGTTATTTTTCTATAGATAAAAAAGGACGAGCCGTAAACAGCGCGGTCAAACGCGGCAGCGAATTTTCGGATGATATATCGGCGTATGACTTAATCCTTAAAAATAAGGAGCGTCTGCTATCCTTTGATGAGCCTACACGGTTCATCTTCTCCCATTCGGCCTTGCGTGAGGGTTGGGACAATCCCAATGTATTCCAAATCTGCACGTTAAAGCATTCAGATAACGCTACGGCAAAACGTCAGGAAGTAGGTCGTGGTCTGCGTCTCTGTGTGAATAGTGCCGGGGAACGGCAGGATACTGAGGTCTGCGGCGAGAGTCTTGTCCACGGCGTAAATATGCTGACGGTTGTGGCAAGTGAAAGCTATGCCGGGTTTGTCGCCGATCTTCAAAGCGAAATCAAGTCTGACCTTTACGAGCGTCCGACAACCGCCAGCGTGGATTACTTCGCGGGCCGAAGCATCCCGCTCGGCGATGAAGCGCATACATTTACGGCGTCGGAAGCGACGGCGATTTATAACTATCTCGTCCGCAATCATTATGTAGATGATAACGGCGTAATCACAGATACATACCGCGCAGCCGCTGAGACCAGCGGATTTGCCCCACTAAAGGTTGCGCTTGAGCCATATGCGGAGAACATCCATAAGCTCGTGCAGGGAATCTTCGATCCAAGCGTATTAAAGGATATGGCCGTAAACGGTCATGATACCAAAGTCACAGAGAATCCGTTGAATGAAAATTGGAAGGATTTCAATGACCTGTGGGAGCGCATCAATAAAAGGTACGCCTATACGGTCGAGTTTGACGGGAACGAACTGATTCAAAAATCCATTGCCGCCATTAACGAGGAGTTAAGGGTCGCTCGGCTGTCCTACACGATTACCCAAGGCGAGCAGGACGGTATGGAATTCAATGTAGAACGCAAAGAAACGAAAAAACTCGACCGGGCAAAAGGCGGTTTTGCTGAGTATGACCTTATCGGAAAAATATCCGAAGGGGTTTCGCTGACACGCAGGACTGTTACCGCCGTCTTGACTGGTATAGCCCGCGAAAAGATATGGCTGTTCAGAGAAAACCCGGAGGAATTCATTACAAAGGTTATCGGAATTATCAACAAGCAGAAAGCGTCTGTTGTTGTGGAGCATATCACCTACACGCCAAGCGCGGAGGAGCCGTATACACAGGATATTTTCAACATGAGCCGCGCATCTGATGAATACGCGAAGGCGTTTAAGGCAAAACACGCCATCCAAGACTATATTTTCACGGACGGTGCTGTGACCAATAGCGTAGAGCGCCGATTTGCCGAAGACTTGGACACCGCCGATGAGGTAATCGTCTACGCAAAGCTACCGAGGGGGCCGCGTGGGTTTTACATTCCAACACCGGTAGGGAGTTATTCGCCGGATTGGGCTATTTCCTTCAAGAAGGGTGCTGTAAAGCATATCTTCTTCATCGCCGAAACAAAAGGGTCTATGGACAACCTTCAGCTCCGACCCATCGAACAGGCGAAAATTTCCTGCGCGAAGAAGCTTTTTAACGAGATTTCCACGGATGGGGTGAAATATCACGATGTGGACAGCTATTCAAACCTACTGACCGTGATGGAGTCATTGTGATACCGTATAGATTTTGTACGAAAGGTGGTGGGATATGATGGCTAAAATTTATAAACGATTTGCAAACTGGCAACAAATCAATAAGCAAATACCGCTTCGAAAGTTTTACGAAAAAGGCAGAATGACAGAGAAACAAGCAAATTCTTTCGTCGCAGAGGTTACTGCCGCTCGTGTTCTATATAAAAAAGAAGAAAAACACGTTGTCGAGCTTCAAACAGAAAATATTTATCCAAGGGATTATTCCATATATGGTTGGGTTCGTGCTGTGTTTCAAACCATGCCATATGATATTATCATTGTTCTTAATTGCAGGAGTAAATATTTTTTGTTTTTAGTAGCAGACACGCAAGATAGGAAAAATATTACGTCTGTTGTCACAGATAAAATTGTAACGAACATTTATAGCAATGGATTCTGGGTAGATGGCGACTGTTTTGATGAAAACGATTTATTGATACGTAACGAACCGATTGATTGGGAACTATTTCCAAGCTCAATCCGTCTGATTAGTCCTAATCATGCCATTGAGTTTACAACCGATAATGATGAAAAGGTTAAATTGCCTTATCCAGAACGTCGTAATGTATCTGAAGATGAACTTGATGAATACATCGCTTTCGCTAAAAATGAATATGAACTTAATATGCAGGACGAAATTGATTCCCTGTTTGATGAGGAATTAGACTATGCACTTTCCGATTTTTGGCATCAAACGGAGCAAAGATTTAGGTCGCGAAACGATGTGGGAGGTATGTTCGGTTCTCTTGCGTTTACAAGAGATGATGATAAATATAACGACTTGTACTGGGGCTTTGTCGATGGGGTATTAATAGGCGGTAAGTCCTATGAGGAGTATATGGAGGCTTATCGAAATAATTAGGTGGTGAAAATGTGGAAAATACAACAAGCGATTATCAATCGCATCAACCAATCCCTTTGCTCCGTAACGTCCGATATCCGTCTTATCAATTATGGGCGATTGCAGGGAGTGCCAGCAATCAAGAGAATGTCTTGAAAATTGTTGTTTTGCATACGATGAAATGGCTTCGGGAGCGGCTTCGGGAGCATATCTTACCCAAAGAATTGGATTTCCCTACTGCGGATGCCTTTGAGGAAGTGAATTTTTCACAATTTTCCAATATCCGTCTAAAGCAAGGATACCAGCTTGAAGTCGTATGGCTTTCTGAAGAGAAAAGCTGGTCGTTGCAACTGACCGAACCGGATTTGGGACCGTTTCCGGGACAGCAAGATCAAGGACGGCCACCGGTGGCCGGAAGAATTTTTGAAACGAATATCTCGTATCAGATGACAAGCCGAGGCGTTCTCTGCGGTTTTCAGACTATGGTTTCCGAACCGGAGAGAACGGCAGAACCGTGTGAAGTGTTCCGCCTAGCTGTCATCAAGCAATTGAAACGAGATCCGCTTGTGGGACTGCATCAAGTATGGCAACTGGAGGAAAAGCCCCATTCCATTCAATCTTCCGCCGATGTTAAAAACTTTTGCAAGAGGGTAATGAAAAAAGAACGTACCCTTCCGGTTGTCGTTGTCGCTGAATATTTGCCGCCATCTGAGAAACAAAATGAACAGAAAAAGACATCTCCGATATTTGAGAATTTAGAGACTCGTTTAAATAGGACTCTTGGCTTTGAAGATATAGAGGCTACCTTCAGAAATAGATTTTTTAACACAGAGAGACATTTACGAGAGGTCAAGGATGTGTCCATTTCGCAGAAAAGTGATCCAATCCTACCATCTTGGTTGAATGACATATCCCATTATCGGATGGGCTACGCGCATTTTTTCGTGGTTGCTGCGGAATGTAGAGATGAATTTAACAGAGCCTCAGGTTATGCCCTTTCAAACGGAGGGGTATTGTTCATACCGCCACCACAAATTGATGAGCGGGAAACGGTTTTTTCTTGTGAAGAAGTTAGTGGCGAAAGTTTTTTTTACAAAATTGACAATATGGTTGCAATCTATTTGCGGGAAAAACAATTTGATTTTACGTCCTGTTGCTTCGTACCACAAGCACAAGAAAAACACATGGAGAAGATACTTCAAAATAAACACACTGAGACCGAGTTAAAGAAATATTACGCAGAGAGGTTGGCACAAACCGAAGAACGGCATGGCAAGCATTTATCCGAGATGGAAGGCGCAAACCGAAGAGAAGTCCGAAAACTGGAACAAGGGTTAGAAAAAGAATGTGGAAGAAAGACCGCTTTAGAAAACCAAATCGCGCAATTGCAAGCTAAACTTGAGCAGGAGAAACTGGAAACGAAAAATCTTACTCATCGCTTACAGATGCTAAGAATTCGCCCTTCAAAATCTTCCAGCGTGTGTGACTGGGTGGAGCTAACCTTTGGTTCCCGCGTGATGATTCATGAACGTGTGCGGCGTACGATGAAAGATATTCAGAGCAGTGAAGTCGATATTGATTTGCTTTACGATGCAATAGAGTATCTGGCTTATGAGCATTGGGATGAACTGAACAGCGTCATTGATAATGCAGAATGCAGACGCCGATGTTCCCTGTATTACAACCGCCCGTTTGAAGTGTGCAGAAACAGTGATAGCAGTATACAGCGTTACCCAGAAGATTACATTATTCCATACAAAAAGAATGGGCGAGATGTAGACACGCATCTGTTGTGGCACTTGAAAATAGGCACAGATTCGAAAAATCTGTTGCGGATTTATTTCTTTTATTGCAAAGAAAATAGAAAGATTGTGATTGGCTCCATGCCAAATCATCTGAGGATCGTAGATTACTGATTCGAAAAAGGTGAGCCTATGCCCAAATCACCCAACCAAAAACTCAAGCTCCTCTACCTGATGAGGATACTGCTCACCCAGACCGATGAGGCGCATATGCTGTCGGTCAATGACCTCATCTCAAAACTTGCTGAGTACGGTGTGGCCGCCGAGCGGAAGACGATTTACGATGACATTGAAGCACTCCGGCTTTATGGCATCGACATCGTGATGGTAAAATCGAAGTCCTACGGTTATTATGTCGCCAGCCGTGACTTTGAATTACCTGAGCTGAAACTGTTGGCGGATGCCGTGCAGTCCTCAAATTTTATCACGGAAAAGAAATCGAAGGAGCTTGTCAAAAAACTGCAAAATCTTGCAAGCGCCCACGACGCGAAAAAACTCCAACGGCAGGTCTTCATCCAGAATCGTGTGAAAAACATGAACGAGAGCATCTATTACAGCGTGGATACGCTGCACGAGGCGATTGCCGAGAGCAAAAAAATCAGCTTTCAGTATTTTGACTACAACATCCAAAAGGAGAGGGTATTCCGCAGAGATGGAGCAAGATATACTGTCAACCCCGTTGTGCTGGCTTGGAACGAGGGGTATTATTATCTGATTGCTCACTCTGATAACCGCGAGGAGCTTACCCACTACAGAGTCGATAAAATGAGCGGCGTAGAGAAACTGGACGAAAGTCGCAGCACCGCCGTTGGGAGGTTTGACCTCGCGGAGTATTCCAAAAAGGTGTTCGGAATGTTCGGCGGAGAGGAGACCGTTGTAACGCTACGGGTGCATAATCAGCTTGTAGGTGCTGTCATTGACCGCTTCGGCAAAGATATTGCCATGACTGCTGACGGCGGCCAGCATTTCACCGTTAGGGTTCGCGTAGTCCTCTCGCCTGTATTCTATGGATGGCTGTTTCAGTTTGGGGAACTTTGCGAAGTGTTGTCACCTCAAACCCTCAAGGATGAGTTAAAAATATGGGCAGAAAAGTTTTTGTCACAGCTCGATAAATAAGTCCGTTTTATTGGACACATCGATTGATATGATAATTATAACAGATGATTTATCGCTTGTCACGGTTAGGATACAGCGATTCTTTATTGATGTCAAGGGCAGAAGCGGCAAATCTTGTGGTATAATGAATATAGATGAACCTCACTTCGCGCTGCACTTTGAAAATTTAATCCCATGCGATATGGCGGAATGCCGTTTCTTGTCATGCGCCAAATTACATACACAGGAGGGCGAAGGGATGGACGGAAGAAATGATATTCACGAAATAGACCCTGATAATTTTTTCGAAATGAAAGGGCCAAACATTCACTCCCTTGATGACTATCTAAAAGCCGAAGCTCAACGCCCCAGAATTCTCATCTCAACAATAGAAAAGCAAGTATTCGTGTCCAAACTATGCCTTCAGATGCAAAACCTGCTCAAGAAAAGCAAAATTGAATATAAAATATCCGTAGAAGGAATATATTCAATGGCTATGATAAAGATTGTTGCCGATTATTTCAAGATAGGACAAGTTTTTATGCCGCTGTACAGAAAGCATCTGAAAGATATAGATGAAGTCGATATATACCCAGAAGCGGATGGTAAGCTCGTAATACTTTTTTTCATAGATGGTGTGTTTACCGAAATGGAATCCAACGATGCCATGCGGCTTTATGAGGATATGGGTTGGGAACTAGCCCAATGCGGCACAAAAAAGGCGAACACCGAAGACGACACGCCAGAAGAAAAAATGGATCAATCTACGATGAACTCCATGCGGGGAAAACTTTATGAGCTTTTGGGGAGTGAATGGGCATATATTACAAACCCGAAAAAAGCCGTGATTGCCAATGGTGTGTATAATCAGCTTTGTACTGTATTAAGCGGATGCGACGCCGATTATACAATTGAAATTAATGTCGAGCCACCTCTCGGTCAAATCGAGATTCAAGTAGTTACGGATATTTTAGATGCGGCGCATCAACGAATGGATATTTACAAAAATATCATCAGCAATGTCGATATAATACACCAAAACATCTATGGCAGAAAGGTCGTTATGACTTTCATCGTCAACGATGTCTTTATCGAAGTGAAAACGGGCGAAGAGGAAGATTGCGAGTTTGATGAAGACGCTGGACTCGAATTTGACACAGAGGAGGAATACGAGGACGCTGTATAGTCAATAATAGCCACGCATGATAAGTCCGTTTTATCGGACACATGACTTGATATGATGGGTATAGGAAGCAACCCTCAAAAAATATCAAGGAGGTATGAGTTATGCTGTATGACCCTTTGAATAACCCCTTCGATCCGTTGGGCTTCATCATCTTTGATGAGGTTACGAAGGAGAAAGACGATGACGACTGGGATGAGGATTTCGATGAGGATGACGACGACGATTAAGCAAATGCTGTAATGGGTCGTGACCAACACGAGGAAGGCGGAATTGAAAATGGCAATAGTAATTATTTTCTTTTTACTCTTTTTTGGAGTAGGATTAATAGCCACAGGAGATGGCATGGGGATTATAATGGGGTTGGGTCTTTTGGCCGCTATTGGGATTCCTTTTGTTCAAGGAATGTATCAAGAAGCGAAAGCACCGTCTCCCCCGAAGCCCGGAACGAAACAGTATACGGAATTTTCGTTTCAACAATTTGATATACATAAGAAGTATCCCAAAGCAGGGCCGGAAAGAAAAGCCGCGATGGATGCGTTATACAAGAAATATAACATGGATGAAGCCTCTGTCCAAAAGAGAAAAGAAGTTGAGGCGGCGGCTAAAAGGTGGTTTTGAAAATAAATTATCACAGAGCGACGGATTGAATATAAAATCTGTTCAATATTTCCATAATATAAAATAATAATGTCGAAAGGAGTGTTGACTGAACATTCGAGTTTAGAAAATTTACCTCTGACTGACGCGCATCAACTATATATTTCTCGGCGTATTTTCTTCGGTTTCAAAGTGTTAAGTATCCCCCTTTTTCTGATTCCAGACGCTCGCGGCCCCGGATGCAACAGAAGTGCCAAGCCGAAAGATATTTAGCCGAATAAGCATAGGCCGCATTTTCACCGCGATTCTGAACTGTCTATAAATCACTTGTTTTCGCATACAAGTATTTTCTGCAATGCAGACGCCAAATCGTGCGGGTATCAGGTCGATAGACAACTAAAAAACTGTACACGAAATATTTAATAGTTTTTGTAGACAGATTGAAAAATCTATGTTATAATATTTGTGTAAAAGTTTTAGGAGAGGTGGGGTACGCATGATAAGAGCGTATACAAGGGTCAGCACCAATAAAGAGTCTCAGAAGCATGACCGACAGAAAAAAGCTCTTGCGGATTACGCGATGGAAAATGGGTTCGAGATTGATTTATGGCATTCAGATACCATATCGGGAAAAACAAATGCCGACAGCAGACCCAAATACATGGAAATGAAACAGAACCTCGCAAGAGGGGATGTGTTGTTGGTATCCGATCTTGATCGCCTCGGCAGAGATGCCAGCAACATCATTGTGGAACTCAAAGACCTTCAAGCCAAAGGCATAAAAGTCGTTGCTCTTGATATTCCTTACATGAACAACTGGACGCAGATGAACGATGATAGTATATCGGCGATGATTATCGATATACTGGTGACGCTTAAAGCCCATCTTGCACAGCAGGAACTGGAAAAGACCAAAGACAGAATCAATCAAGGATTGTCCGCTGCCAAAGCAAAGGGCATCAAGCTAGGCAGACCTCAAGTTATACTATCAAGAGAATTCACCAGAGAATACAGGAAGTTCAAAAATGGCGAGTACGGAAAAATGTCCGCTACTGCGTTTGCCAAAACGCTCGGCATTGGACGAGCCACGCTTTATAAATACGCTTCTCTGTATGAGGCGGGGGTCTCGTAAGAAGTCAATATATTTATCGAAAAAGGAGCTGGCAACATGATTGAGAAGGATATTGATCTTGATGCCCTTGTGCAAAGGCTTGGGAAAGTAGGGGCGATTAACTATGTCATGTCAATCAATAAAGGAAGCGGGGACTGCGTAAAGGATAAGCATGAACGCGATGCCATGTTTGAGAGAATGGGCGTAACCGTTAATGATATTGCAGACGCGATTAGACAACAGAGTAAAAATTCATAAGACGGTGTAACAGCCGTCTTTTTTGGTGCTGTTCGGACGAAAAAAGAAATAAACCGTGAAATGCCCATCGTTCCTTACTTTTTGCGGTTTTGAAGATCCGATTTCCACATTCAGGAGGCACAAAATCCACCATTTCGGTCAGAATTCGAGCAACACCCTGCAATTACTAGGATTCTGAGGGATACACAACCGATATAAGCGGTCAAGGGCGTTTTTCAGCGCAAACAAAATCAACAAAAGCATTGCTATACTTACCTTTTCTCGATTCACTTTACGATTATGAATTGGCTTTTATCTCCATTTTGGTGATGCTGGCGCAAAGATACGCAAGAACTTGAAACTCGCTCTATTACAAGGATTTTAAGGATTGTGGCTTCGGGAGCGGAAACGTCTAAACCCTTTATTATAGGGTGTGGGCTAAATCGCAATTCATAGAGAAGCACAGACGAAAAACATGAAGCCAATAGATAGCAAAGGTCGCTGACAGATTAGCCTTGTAATTTTCTCGTGCCATTTTCCCGCCAGCGTGATATACTGGCGTCAGGAGGTGTTTCGAGTGAAACAGCAGTATATACCGCTTGAGAAGCGTTCCAAGCGAGAGCAACGCGAACACTATGCGGCACGGCGCGGAAGTTGGGGTAACGTCAATCCAGTAACAAGAAAACCCCCGAACCCCAAAGCATATAACCGCAAGAAATCCGAGCGAAGGTTTAAACATGAACCAACGCTCGGATTTTGCTTGGCCTAAATGGTTTACTACAAAATATTGCGGCTTGTTATGGGACTCAGTTTACAATTTGGCAATATGTAATCAATCAAGTTGTCGAAGCAGTCACAACATAAATCGAGGTTGATTTTTGATCCATCATATTTACTTCCATACCCAACATCATAATGCAGCCCAAAAGTCTCCGCATGAAGCTCGTCAAGCTCTTTCTCGCACATATTGCAAAATAGCTTTTTCATAATTGCACCACCCTTTATACTTGTTTCGACATAATCTTACTGCGAATGAAAGACTCTGTCAAGTTTTTTGCATCCATTATATCACCGTGTTGGTTGGAGCCGTATTTCCCCTTGAAGCCGTTGCCGAAAAATGGTATACTACCCTTAGTGCATTTGGCGATGCGGGAGGAGCAACAAAATGATGTACCCATACATTACCCTCGCAGACGAAACCCTTATAACACACTCACACCTCTTAGATGATGGTGAAAAGAAATCCGTGGAGGTTCATTTTGAGCGTCCAAAACATCAGGGGTTCGATATGGCAAGATGTTCGTTGCCGTCATACGAATGGATTATTAGGGACGGATTCACAGATGAAGAGATTGAACGGTTTGAACGTATATGTAGAGATGGCGCTCATATTTTCTACAAATACGCGGCGTGCGGAGGAGCGAGCATCGCTGCCATGAAAAAGGATGAGAGTGAGTATAGCATCAACATACGATGGAACCCAGAAGCCAGAGTGTGGGGAGCAATAAACGATGACATCCCAATAGCTTTGGAATCGGGTTCTTTGGATGCGCTTATCGAAAGAGTTAGGTTTGCCGTCCCGGAACTGCTGGAATTGAACGGAAAGAAGCATGAACAGATCTCGCTTCACTTTTTTGCTCAACGATATGAGGAAATACAGATAGGAAAAACATTTTTGGAAGAAATTGAAGGGCTTCATGGTATTGTCCGTTCCGACATAGACGAAAAAGCAGAATTAGCGGAAGCAAGGGATGAAAAATATGGGAATAGAATGAGCGGACACGACAACGCCACACAAGGAGAGAATGAAATGCAGATAAACCTATGGTCAGCCGAAAACACAGTTTCTATTATTATTAAGGACGAAACCAGCCCCGTAACATACAGCAACCAAACAAACGGTCTAGCTTGCGACCATCCAAAAGCAAAAGGCTATCTCGTCCCCGTTGAATTTAGGGGAAGAATTCTAGTTAAATTTATAAGCACTTTTGGCGCTGGATACGGTTGGGAACCCAACGAATCCTTTTACGATGATGTTCCGCAAATTATGAAACAGCTCAACGATTATTTTTGCGATTATGTGTTTGAGCTTGACGAAAGCAAGATGAGTGAAAATACTGAATCATGGGTTCACCTAATCGGAAGAAGAAACAAACCGGAAAGTAATCATCGTGGAATTCTTCAAGGATTTCCAGACACGTTCAATGCCATATTGACATGGCCTAACAGCGATTAAGCAATCAGATGCTGTAGACGGATAAGAAATCATCAGCTATAATGGAAAAACAAATCGGCAGGAGGTGTGCAGATGATCCCATTAAAATTGGAAACCTTATTGGAAGGGCGCGTGGTCGAACATGACCGCGTGGAATATAAATGCGGCTGGAATCCGTCCGAGACCATCGCTACCATCTGCGCCTATGCCAACGACTTTTCCAATACCAACGGCGGTTATATCGTCGTCGGGATCGAAGCGCAGGATGGACGCCCAGTTCTGCCGCCTGCCGGACTGGATGAAAATCAACTGGATAAAATCCAGCAGGAACTTTTTCAATACTGCAATTTTATTATGCCGCGCTACATCCCGCAAACCGAAATCATCCGCTATCAGGATAAATCCATTCTATATTTATGGTGTTCCGCCGGTGACGATGGGCCGTATTCGGCACCTAAAGATGTTTTGTCGAAGGATAAAACAGACCAGCACAAAGAGTATTGGATTAAACCGTCTTCGGTAAAAACCATAGCAAAGGGTTCCGAGCTTTCGGAGCTGTTTGAAAAGTTCAACTCAGTCCCGTTTGATGACCGTGTAAACCGTCAGGCAAAAATCACCGACATCCGGCGCGGTCATCTTGAGGATTTTCTTGTGGAGAGCAACAGTTCCCTTGCTTCTGAAATCAACAAAAAGCCTATGGAGGATTTACTGGTCGCGCTCGAAGTCGCCAATGTCACTGATGTTGGTATAGACATCCGAAATATTGGCCTGCTGATGTTTGCCGAACGCCCTGAGAAATTTCTTCCCGGCGCACAAATTGAGTTGATTCGGTTCAACTCGCCGGATGCCGAAGGCTCTGACGATTTTACAGAAAAGATTTTCACCGGCCCGATTCAAAAGCAGGTGCGCGACGCTCTCTCCTATGTAAAGGCAGTGCTGATTGAAGAGAAGGTGGTCAAGCTCCCTGACCGAGCTGAAGCTAATCGCTTTTTCAACTATCCATATGACGCATTAGAGGAGGCATTGGTCAACGCCGTATTCCACAAGTCATATCGGATTCAGGAACCGGTGGAAATTCGCATTTATGTTGACCGCATTAAAATAATCAATTACCCCGGCCCAGAAAAATGGATTGATATGGCAGCTCTTAAAGCAGGCCGTGCCGTTGCTCGCCGTTATCGTAACCGGCGCATCGGTGAGTTCCTGAAAGAGATTGATTTGTCCGAAAAGAAATCCACCGGCATAACGAAAATTTTACGGACGCTCAAAACAAACGGTTCACCGTTGCCGGAGTTTGAAGCGGACGATGAACGCAACTATTTTATTGCGACCATTTATCCGCATGAAGGTTTTGAGGTTGTAAATGAGGTTGTAAATGAAGATGTAAATGAAGATGTAAACTGGCAAACGAAAATATTGCTTGCCATCAAAGAAAACCCAAACATTACCATCAAACAGCTTGTCACTAAGACAGGCATTTCAAAATCCAGCCTTGAAAGAGAAATGAAGAAAATGAGAGATGTCGTTATAAAGCGCACTGGCCCTCCCAAAACC
>Ga0082212_10000174_pt1 | contig 94711 bp, 78 predicted proteins | sample TergutNt197P3_FD_71548 | JGI IMG/M metagenome (GOLD analysis project Ga0082212, IMG submission 71548) | Neocapritermes taracua P3 segment gut microbial communities from Petit-Saut dam, French Guiana - Nt197 P3 | ecosystem: Host-associated > Arthropoda: Insects > Digestive system > Gut ...
GCTTTATAAGGCGTTCTTGTGCTTCTATTTCCATTAATAATCTGTTTTCATCATTGCCGAAAACAACACGACCGCTTTTTAACTGCCCGTAATGGATTAGTTCCTCATAAAATCCTGAAGCTGAAACTTTTGTGTGCAATACAATTGTTCCGTCCGAAAAAGTCGTAGCTTCATTTCCGTATTCTTCTAAAAACTTATCAAGTTCTTTTGTTTGAGCCATAACAACGCCTTTTTCCGCTAACGACGTTTTTACTTTTTCGATTGTTTCTGTATCCATCGGAACTTGATTTTCAAGAATCTCTCTCGTTTTTTCCGAACTAAAAACCATGTTTTTTCACCGCCTGTATCTATTATATTAGATTTTTGCGGATTTGTCAAGAGGCTTTCTTTACAGGCAAAAGAAAAAACCGCTTTTACAGCGGTTCTCTTTTTTGAAGAGCGGGTGAAGGGGATCGAACCCTCACGACCAGCTTGGAAGGCTGGGATTCTACCATTGAACTACACCCGCAAATCGGACAGCAGAAACCGTCCTTTCAGTTACTCAAAATATTATAATACATATTAAAACAAATGTCAATACAAAAAATAAAAAATTTTAATTTTTTTGTTTTTTTCTTATTATAAATAAAATCATTGACAACAACGAATATTTGTGCTATACTAATCGCGTGTATAATTAAAAATGGGGGAATATTATATGAGTTGTATGAAAATCCACGTTAAAAAGGGGATACCGTTCCTTTTGGTATTATCGCTTTTGATGATGACCGTTCTTTTTTCGGCTTGTAAAAGCACTCCGAAAGACCCGAACGACCCGGAGGAAACGGAAGAAACCGCCGAAATCGAAGAAACTCCGATTGAGCATAAGGTCGGCTTTATTTACAGAGGGTTTGTGGAAAACTCTCCCCACAATCTTATTATTGAAAGCGCGCGGGGTCAGCTCGAGCGAAATCTCGGTGTTGAAACATATTATATAGAGGGTGTATTAGTTCAGAATTTTATGGAAGCGGTAGACCTTTTAATAGATAAAGGCGTTACTATAATCGTATCGGGGAGCCACACCTTTTCTCATGTTATAGAAAGGGCGGCTTCGGATAATCACGATATTCATTTTATAAGCTTCGGCGATTCGTCGACGCGGATGAATATGACAAATTTCTTACCGTTGTTGTATCAGCCGGCAAATGTTTGCGGACTCGCCGCGGCATACAACTCGGAGTCGGAAGACCTCGGAATAGTCGCGGATAACAGAATGTTTAACTGCGCGGGGGTCATTAACGCTTATATTCAAGGTGCAAAAGAAGTTCAGATGTCACATTTTAACACCCACGTCAACTATGTTTCGTCCGAAAATGACGACGAAATAAGGGCGGCAATTGACTATTTGGTCGGCAAAGGGATTGATGTTATAATGCTCTATACAAACTCGGATTACGGAATACGGTATTGTGAACTTATCGGGGTGAAGGTGGTCGCTTTTTCGGGGAATCTTCCCGAATTGGCTCCCGAAAATTATATAACGGGTTTTTACTTTAACATGGACTCATACCTCACGGAACAGGTTCGTTTTATTCAAAACGATTATTTTATCCCGCTGACAACCGTCGGCGAAATGGAGACCGGTCATGTTCAGGTTATCAGACTTAACAATAATGTCGAGGAGGGAACCGCGGATTTAACCGATTACCTCTATGAGCTTATTAATACAAGCGATAAAATTTTCGAAGGAAAAATCACAGACAACTTCGGAACGGTCATGGTTGAGAGCGGGGTTGTGCTTTCGCTGAACGATATATTGGCAATAGATTGGCTCGATTACAGCGTCGGCAACAATTTCTTTGATTTTTCGACGCCATTGCCTACTATTGACTCTACGCCGCTCGAAATAAAAAGGTGAACCGTTTTGACCTTTTATGCTAATGCAAAATTAAATTTGTCCCTCGATATTACGGAAAGGCGAGATGACGGCTATCACAATATCGTAAGCGAAATGCAAGAAATTGACCTTTCAGATACGGTCGCGATTGAGATTAACCGAAACCATGACGAAATTCGCGTCAATTGCGATAACCCGCGAATACCGACAGATGAACGCAATATAGCCTACAGCACCGCAAAGCTTTTTTTACAAACCGCCGGTCTTAAATTTGGCGTAGATATAAACATTAAAAAGCGAATCCCGCTCATGGCGGGGTTAGGCGGGAGCAGTACCGACGGCGCGACCGTACTCAAGGGGTTAAACGAAATGTGCGACTCGGACTCGAAAATTGATTTTAAGCGGTATAGTATCGACGAATTGTGCAAGCTCGGGGCGCGACTCGGCGCGGACGTTCCTTTTTGCATTGTCGGGGGTAGGGCGGAATGTCGGGGAATCGGCGATATAATAACACCTTTACCGGATTTGCCCGCGCAATTTTATGTTATAGTACAACCCGATTTTTACTGTGACACAAAAAGCGCGTATGAGCTTTTTGCAAAGAGAGAATCGCGTTACGGACGAAAGGGAACTATAACAAAAGCAACAGCAACAGCCAATATATTCCAACGGCTGTACAACGACGAACGAATTGAGCGAATTTGTGAAGAGATGCTCAATTTAGGGGCAGGCTCGGCATCAATGACGGGGAGCGGGAGTGCGGTATTCGGCGTTTTCCCGACGGACGAGTTAGCCGAAAACGCTTTGGAAAGAATGAATCAACCGTTTAAATATAAGGCAAAAAATGTAAAAACAGTATTGAGCTAAAGTCGGAAAGGGGTATTTTATGGTCACTAAACGCACACATTTAGGAAATATAGTCGTAACAAAACAATTTTTTTCAGAGCTTATAGGAAGAACGATAATAAGCTGTTTCGGCGTAGTTGACATGAATGCGGACGGCGCGAAACAAAATCTTTTAGAAAGCCTTCCTTTTTTACCAAAAAAAACACAAATAGATAAAGGCGTTTCGTTTAAAATAATTAATGATAAATTGTATATCGAACTGCATATAACTGTTATGTACGGGATTAATGTCGCATCGGTTGTTAAAAGTATTCAACATAAGATAAAATTTGCGGTTGAAGACGAAATTGATTTCCCGGTAGAGAGAGTTAATATATACGTTGACGGAATCAAGTCATAAAAAAGAAGTGCCGACAGAGCAACGCGGGCACGGGAGGAACATTTTGTACGGAAAAACACTTAGAGACGCGGTTATATCGGGTACAAACAATATGATTAACCATAGGGAGGAGGTTGATGAGCTCAACGTCTTTCCCGTACCGGACGGCGACACCGGCGCGAATATGTCCGCCACTATGAAAAGCACGCTCAACGAACTCGCGCTTATTGACGATTCGGCAGAAATAGGCTTTGTAGCCGAAAAAACCGCGTCGGCTATGTTGCGAGGTGCGAGGGGCAACTCGGGCGTTATATTGTCCTTGCTTTTCCGCGGACTTTCAAAAGGGTTGGCGGGTAAGGCGGACTGTACCCCCGAAGAGTTTTGCACGTCCTTGGAAAAAGGGGTTCAGGCGGCATACAAATCGGTAATGAAGCCAACCGAGGGGACAATCTTGACCGTTGCGCGCGAAGCGGCAGAGGCGGCGATGAAAACAGCAAAATCGGGCGGGGATTTTTCCGAGGTGTTTAAAACGCTGACCGCACAAGCGGCAAAAACTCTCGACAATACCCCCGAATTATTACCGGTTTTGAAGAAAGCGGGCGTTGTTGACTCGGGGGGGAAGGGATATCTCTACATTATTGAGGGAATGTACTCTGTTGTTGCCGGAAAAGGCATAATTGCTTTAACCGATTCAACATCCAAAAACGGGCAACCCGCCGCCGTAAGCGTCGCAAGCTCTGTCAGCGGTGAGGAAATTACATTTGGCTATTGTACCGAGTTTATAGTATACAAGTCGCCCGACTCGTTTGACGCGGCGGCATTACGCGCATTTCTTGAATCAATAGGGGACAGCGTTGTGGTCGTCGACGACGATGAAATAATTAAGGTTCATGTTCATACCGATAATCCGGGTAAGGCACTTGAGGACGGGATAAAATTCGGCTCGCTCACGAATATAAAAATCGAAAATATGCGTGAACAGCATAAGGAAGAGCTTTTAAAAACTCAAATAATACGCAACAGCGACGCGCCGGTCAAATTAACCGTTCAAGAACCCGAAGAGGAGTTCGGCTTTGTTGCGGTCGCGGCGGGTGAGGGATTAGAAGCGTTGTTTTACGATTTAGGGGTTAATCACGTGGTAAAAGGCGGACAGACCTTTAACCCGTCGACAGAAAACATAATGGAGGCTATTTTGGCGACACCCGCGCGAAACGTCTTTGTGCTTCCAAACAATAAAAACATCATTTTGGCGGCGGAGCAAGCGCAAAATCTTATCAGCGACAGGAATGTTGTCGTGCTTCAATCGAGGACAATTCCACAAGGAATAACGGCATTACTCAGTTTTAATCCCGATAAAGATGTACGCGAAAACTCGATTCAGATGACATTGGCGTTAGACCGCGTTTCAACGGGGACAATAACCTTTGCCGTTCGCGATTCCGATTTTGAGGAGAAGAAAATAAAGAAGGGCGATATTTTAGCCCTCGAAAACGGGAAACTAACCTATATCGAAAAAGATGTAACGCGCGCGCTTATAAAAATTACAAAACGCATGATAAAAAGCGATTCTTCATTTGTAACCGTTATGTACGGCTCCGACATTTCGGAAGCCGCGGCAGAGGAGGCGTTTCGTCAGGTTAAGGCGAAAATCTCTTCAGATGTCGAGGTCGTTTTGGTAAACGGGGGACAGCCCGTATATTATTACATTATATCTGTGGAGAGTTAATGAGTATTAATTTAAACGATTCAATTGAAGTATTAGCGGGCGTTTCAAGTAAACGCGCAACCCATTATAAAAGATTGGGTATTGAAACAGTTGGGGAGCTTTTGAAGCATTATCCCCGAAGATATATTGATTTTTCGACCTCGATTTCTATTGCCGAAGCGGGAGAATTGCACAGGGGCGAGTATTGTGTGGTTAAAGCCGTTGTATCAAAACGACTCGCGCCTATTTTTGGTCATACATCAATATTCAAATTGCAATTAGAGGACGAGTCGGGTACGTTCACCTGTACCTTTTTTAATTGTGAATACATCTATTCCCGTTTAACGGTCGGACACGAGTATATTTTTTACGGTCGTATTTCTACCGGCAGATTTCCGCCCGAGATTATTAATCCTATTTATATTTTCCCCGACAGTCTCGATAAGCTCACCCCTAAGTATCGCTTGACCGCCGGGCTTACTCATGCGATTATTTCCGCAAACGTAAAAACGGCGATGAAGCTATTGGGGTTGGAGAAGCCGCCATACCCCGCCGGGCTTTTCGCACACGATTTGCCGCAAAAAATCCGTGACGAATACAATCTCATGAGCGTAGACGAAGCGACGGTAAAGATTCATTTTTCCGCGTCACAGGAGGAAAACAAAAGAGCAAAGCGAAGTCTCGCGTTTAAAGAACTTCTTTCTTTACAGTTAGGGCTGGCTATGTTGCGTTCGCGCAACCGAAAGCTTACCGGGGTACAGGCAGAGGGGTACGATATAAGCGATTTCTACAAGAATTTGCCGTTTACCCCGACGGGCGCGCAATTACGCGCCGTAGAAGACTGTGTTGCGGATATGAAAAAGCCGATACCTATGAACCGCCTTTTACAAGGTGATGTAGGAAGCGGGAAAACAATGGTGGCGGCGGCATTAGCCCGTTTCACACATCTAAACGGGTTTCAAACCGCATTAATGGTTCCCACCGAGATTTTAGCGAACCAACACCACAAGACGCTTACGGAGTTTTTGTCGCCGTTCGGGATTAAAACGGCACTTGTTACGGGGGGGCTTTCCGCCGCCGAAAAGAAATCCTGTCTTGCCGAAATAAAATCGGGCGATGCCGCCGTCGTTGTCGGAACGCACGCGCTTATTCAAAAAGGGGTTGAGTTTAACGAGCTCGGACTCGTTATAACCGACGAGCAACACAGGTTTGGTGTGGGACAGCGGTCTGAACTCATTTCAAAGGGGCGCAATCCGCACACTCTTGTTATGTCGGCGACGCCCATTCCGCGTACCCTCGGGTTGATTATATACGGCGATTTGGATATATCCTTGCTTGACGAAATGCCGAAGGGACGGCAACCGATTAAGACCTACGGCGTTGATTCAACATACAGAGAAAGACTTTACAAATTTATAATAAAAGAAGTAACCGCCGGGAGACAGGCGTATATAGTTTGTCCGTTAGTAGATTCGGATATTTCAGATACCGACTCTGAAAACCTCAAAAAAAGCGCGGTTAAACAATATAACCAATTGCGCGAAACGTGGTTTAAAGAAATTCCTACGGGGTTACTTCACGGAAAAATGAAACAATCCGAGAAAGACCCGATTATGGACGGGTTTAAATCGGGTACAATAAAAGTTCTCGTTTCGACCACCGTAATTGAGGTGGGGGTAGATGTTCCTAACGCAACCGTCATGTTGATTGAAAACGCGGAACAGTTCGGTTTATCACAACTGCATCAGCTCAGAGGACGGGTAGGACGAGGAAAGGAACAGTCTTATTGCATCTTAATAACGGACAGCGATTCTGCATACACAAAGGCGCGAGTCGACACAATGTCATCAACCTGTAACGGGTTCGAAATCGCGGGAAAAGACTTAGAATTGCGCGGGCCGGGCGACTTCTTCGGTCAAAAACAACACGGCTTGCCGCTCCTGAGAGCGAGCGATTTAGCGGCAGACGGCGAAATTCTATCCGAAACACAAGCCTTAGCAAAGCTCATTATAAAAGATGACCCCGAATTAAACGATAATATCGAATTAAAACAATTAGCCGCAGAATTGTTTAAGGACAGTGATGAATATGGATTCAATTGACGAACAGTTGACAGTTGATATGACAGAGCGATGGAGATATCCGCGGTTTTTTGTAGAAAAAGAATCGGTAGGCTTATCGCCCGTTCACTTGACGTTAAATACCGACGACATGAATCACGCTAAAAAAGTCTTGCGTATAAAACGAGGCGAAAAGGTCATTATCTGTGACGGAAGCTGTACCGATTATCTTTGCGAATATATAGATAATGACAAGTTCGGTTTGATAAAAGCTATACAGAATAATGCCGAAGCGAGCGTTTATTTGCGGCTTTTTCAATGTCTGCCCAAATCCGATAAAATGGATTTTATCGTTCAAAAGGCGGTGGAATTAGGTGCGTCGGAGGTTGTTCCGATTATATCCTCGAGATGTGTTTCCCGCCCCGATTCAAAAAGCGCGGCGGTTAAGCTCAAGCGTTGGAATAAAATAGCCTATGAAGCGGCGAAACAATGTGGGCGCGGAAAAATCCCGTCGGTCGGAGAAATTCTCCCGTTCGCTCAAGCAATCGACGTATTAAACAAGCAAGCCTTGAACATAATATTCTATGAATGTGGCGGCGTCGGAATTAATGACGCAATCTCAAACAAATTCAATACAATTAATGTATTTATCGGAAGCGAAGGCGGTTTTACCGAAGACGAGATTAAATTCGCAGAAAAACACAGAGTCACCCCCGCGACATTAGGAAAAAGGATTTTAAGGGTCGATACCGCTTGTGTGGCGGCGATTTCGGTTATAATGAACATAACGGGGAATATTTGAAAAGTTTTATTAAAAAACGCTTGAAATAAATTACAGAGTATTGTATAATTAATAAAAATAACAATTTAAGGAGTTTAACTATGCAAAAATTTGGATTAATAGTTCTTATCGGTTTAGCCGTTGTAGGGGGGCTTACTTTAGCAATTATGCTGATAAGAAAGAGAAGACTCGGAAGACTTATTGACTTTGACGATTTTGACAGCGCGGTGAGCGATGAAGAATTTGAACATTTTTTTGGCGCGGAACAAGGGGTTAACCGCGATGTAGAGATTGAGAATTAATAATCAACATTAAAAGACGACCTTTAGGCAGTATCGAAACTGCTTAAAGGTCGTCTTTTTGGATTGTTCACTTCAGCCCGTCAATTGCGGAAACCCCCACTGTCGTAAAACTTCATATACCCCTACCGCCACGCTGTTCGACATATTAAGGCTTCTCAAGCCCGCTCGCATTGGTATTTTCAGACAACGGTCGCGATATTTTTGCAAAAGCTCCTCGGGTAAGCCCTTGTCCTCTCTCCCAAAAATGAGATAAGCGTTGTTTTTATATTCAACATCGCTGTAATTCGTTGGAGACCTCGTTTCATAAAACCAGTATTCGCCGTCATTGTCGAAGGTTTTTTCAAAAAAGTCGTCAAAGCCTTCGTAAACGGTTACGCTCAATTTTCCCCAATAATCCAACCCCGCCCGTTTCATTTTAGCGTCGTCTAATTCAAATCCCATAGGCTTAATGAGGTGGAGAGAACCCCCCGTAGCCGCACAGGTGCGGGCGACGTTCCCCGTGTTTTGGGGGATTTGTGGGTGGGCTAAGACGATATTAAGCTTCATTTGGTTCAATTTTGTACTTAATCGCCGCAAAGTCATAAGGCGGGATTTGTAAATAACCTAAGTTTCTTTCCCTTTTTGTTTCAACCGACCTTATTATTTCAAACGATATAATGTTTTCGGTAGGGGGAATTATCTTAAACTTCGCCGAGCGGCGATAACGATTCAGGTATATTGTAACAACCTCGCCGATTTCGCGGTCAATCCTCGAAATAACACAGTACCGCGCTTCCGCTTTTATTATCAGAAGCGAACCCTTTTCAAAGGCTTTACAGGATTTGCGGATTTTTGACAATTCCGATACAAACTCCACCAATGCCATATTTTCCATTCCCCAAGGGTATGTTCGACGGTTAAACGGGTCGCGATACCCCTCCTGTCCCGCTTCGTCGCCGTAGTATATACAGGGGATTCCGGGCAAAAAGAATTGTAAAACCATAGCGCATTTTAAAAGCGCGATTCCGTATACATATTCCGGCTCGTTTAACCCGTGTTCCGCCTGCCACCGGCGGTCATGCCCGTTGACCTCCATACCCGCTAAGCGCGTAATTGCCCGCTCTATATCGTGGGTCGATATAAAGTTCATCAAAATGTCAACAGACGGCTTAGGATAATGCTCGAGAATTGTCATAACGTCGTCTTTAAAACGGTCTCCCGCGCCGTCGCGGTCGTGGTACTTTATATAGTTTAAAATTGCATCTTTAAAAGGATAGTTCATAACGCTATCTAATTGACCGCCTATGAGATACCGTCTTCGTATTCCGTAGCTTTCCTTAGTTGTTGCGTCCTCCCACACCTCGCCGTATATAACCTTATCCTTCCCCTTTGCCTTAACCGCTTTATGCAGGTTATCAATAAAATCATCGGGCAATTCATCTGCCACATCGAGCCGCCAACCCGACGCCCCCAAATCAATCCACTTTTGTAAAATTCCGCCTTCGCCGCATATATATTCTGTATATGCGGGGTTATTCTCGTTGACATTAGGAAGGGTCGTCATTCCCCACCACGATTCATATACATGAGGGTATTCCATCCAACTGTACCAGTCGCGGTAAGGACTTTCCGGGTCATTATACGCGCCGGTGTGCGCACCGTATCTGCCGAATTTATTAAAATAAATGCTGTCCGCTCCGGTATGACTGAATACGCCGTCGAGTATTATTCCTATCCCTAAGCTTTTCGCGCTTTTGCAAAGACTTACAAAATCCGCCTCGCTGCCGAGCATATTGTCTATTCTCTCATAATTTGCCGTACAATAACGATGATTCTCGTGTGATTCAAAAATCGGGTTGAGATAAATCGCCGTCACGCCTAATGAGTGAAGATACGGGAGTTGTTCTTCTATTCCTTTGAGGTTTCCCCCGAAATAGTCGTCGTTATTAACCATTCCCTTTTCGTCCGGTTCCCAAACCGGCATAGCGTTCCAGCTCGAGTGAACCTTTCGCCCAATCGGAACGGGCGAGACAAGAGGCGCGTCAATTCCGCCCAATTTGGCAAATCGGTCGGGAAAAATCTGATACATTACCCCGCCCTTGAGCCAATCCGGGGTCGTCAGCTCGGGGTCATATACGGTAAGCTGAAACAACTCCGTCCCGTCATACCCGCCTTCGTTCGCGCCGCGACGTTTGATAAAGGTACGGTGTCCGTGCTGTTGTGTGACAAAATAATAATGATGCAAGCCTACGTCCTGTGGCGAGTATTCACAGGTGTATGTTATATACAACGTATCGGAATCGTCCGATACCTCTAAGGCAATAAACTTTTCCTTATACCCCGGTCGGAATACAACCAAAAAAGGGTCGGCGACCTCATACATTCGCGGAAATTTCAACGTAAATTGACAAGGCGAAAATTGTTTGAGCGCGCCGAACGGCGTCTTATAATGTTCATCGAAACAATCGTAAATAGGCGGGTGCGTCATAATTATAACCATTCCTTTCCGAGCTTTAAAAGCTCTGTGAAATCCGTGTATTGTCGGACATATATTCCTTAGGAACAGTACAGTTCCTTAACCAAAAAAGGGGAGGCGTTTGCGCCCGCCCCTTTTTTTGGAGGTTGCCTTTTTGTAAACAATCATTGTAAAGTCCAAATTGTATCGTTATATTCTTTAATGGCTCTGTCGGCGGAGAAGAAGCCGGCACCCGCTATATTGAAAAGCGACATTCTGTTCCATTCGAGCGAATCCTTGTACATTTCGCTCACCCTCGCTTGTGCCGCACGGTAGGAATCGAAATCGGCAAAACACATAAATCTGTCTTTCTTTTGTAATTCTTCAGCCAATTCGATAAACGACGCCCCGTTAAAGCCGCTTCGAATTCTGTCCATTACATTTTTAATAACGGGATTATCCCGATAATAATTTTCGGGCATATAATTATTGCTTTTTAAAATCGCGGCTTCTTGTGCGTTCATGCCGAATATGAATATATTATCGTTCCCCACCTGTGAATGAATCTCAATATTCGCGCCGTCGTATGTCCCTAAGGTGAGCGCGCCGTTTAACATGAGCTTCATATTCCCGGTTCCGGACGCCTCCGTACCCGCCAACGATATTTGCTCGGACACCTCGCTCGCCGGCATTAATATTTCAGAAAGAGAAACTCTGTAATCCCGAAGGAAAACAACCTGTAGCTTTTCGCTAATTTTCTTATTCTTGCGTATTTCCTCACCAAGATTCCATATAAGCTTTATAATCTGTTTTGCTATAAAATATTCGGGTGCCGCCTTTGCCGCGAAAATATAAGTTTTGGGCGTAAAATCTGCATCCGGGTTATTTAAAAGCGTTTGATATTCTGCTATAATGTGCATAGCCAAAAGCTGTTGCCGCTTATACTCGTGCAGACGCTTCGCCTGAACATCGAAAATGCTGTCTAAGTTGACATCGACGCCCATTGTGTCGTGGATATACTTAGCCAAAACGGATTTATTCTTGCGTTTTATCTTCGCTAATTTTTCAAGAACGGCTTTGTCTTTTTCAAACAAAGAGAATTTCGATAACTCCGCGCCGTCTTTTTTAAATTTATCTCCGATTTTACTTTCAATAAGCTTTGTCAATTCGGGGTTCGATTGTAAAAGCCATCTTCGGTAGGCTATTCCGTTTGTAACATTTTTAAATTTCATAGGTGTATCATCGTGTTGGTCTTTGAAAACGGAATCCTTTATAATATCCGAGTGCAGCTTAGATACGCCGTTAATCGAATGAGCGGCGTCAACGCACAGATTCGCCATTTTAATTTTACTTTCGGTGACAATAGACATTCTTTCGACCTTTGAATTATCGTCCAACCGATTGTTCAGCCCCATGCAATAACGATGGTTTATTTCGCATATAATAGCGAATATTCGCGGTAAAACCCTCTGGAACAAAACTCTGTCCCAGGTTTCCAACGCCTCTTCAAGTACGGTGTGATTTGTATACGAGAATACCGTCCTTACTATATGCCACGATTTTGCCCAACCATAGCCGCAGTCGTCCAACAAAACGCGCATAAGCTCGGGAATCGCCAACGCGGGATGCGTGTCGTTAATTTGAATCGCTACCTTTTCGTGAAGATTATCGAACGTCCCGAAGGTTCGGAGATGCCGCATGATTATATCGTTAATCGACGCAGTACACATAAAATACTGTTGCATTAGTCTAAGCTCTTTGCCGTCCTCGGTGCTGTCTCCCGGGTATAAGACCTTTGAGATTGTGCGGGCGATTTTATCATCATGATTGATGTTCAAGGGGTCAAAGTGCATACTTTCCGAATGCCATAAGCGAAGCTTTGAAACGCCGCCGCTGTCATATCCCGAGACATACATATCAAAGGGAACGGCATATACGCTTTCGTAATCAACGTGGCGAATTACATGAAACCCGTCGTCCCATATTTCCTGTAAATGTCCTTTAAAACGAACCTCTACCTTTTGGTCTTTACGCGGCTGTAACCAAACCTCGCCGCTCGGAAGCCACTCGTCTTTTCGCTCTTTTTGCCAACCGAACTCGTCTATTTCCTGTTTAAAAATTCCGTATTCATATAAAATTGAATACCCGGTCGCCAAGTATTCACAGGTTGCCGCGGCGTCCATGTAACAAGCCGCAAGCCGCCCTAAGCCGCCGTTGCCGAGTCCCGCGTCCGGCTCCTGTTCATAAAGTGACGAAAGCTTTACGTCGAAAACCTCTTTAATTATTTCCTCCGCTATTTCGTCCATACCGAGATTAAACAGATTATTCTTTAACGAACGACCCATTAAAAATTCAATGGATAAGTAATAAACCTGTTTCTGACCTTCGGAATTACACTTCCTGACAAATTTTTGACGCTTTTCCTTCAAATAATTTGCCACCGTTTTTGACAAAGCCTTGTAGATTTGGTGGTTATCTGCCTCTTCGGGTGAAATTCTGAAGTCAAACTCCAAAGTTCCTATGATTCGCCTTCTAAGCTCCTCTTTTGATAAAGGTGATTTCATTTTATAAAAATTCCTTTCTTAAACCAATTACTTTTCAACTTCTTTTTTTCTTATTTATGCGGCTTTCTCCACCACACTTTACAAGTATACACAATTATTACAAAATTTGCAAGTAAAAAAAGTAAATTTTTGTAGATTTTTTTATATTTTTTATTTTATCGGCACTTAAGAGCTTGTTAAGGCAACCTCCGAAGAATATCAAAATGTCAATTCCTCCCCCGTTTTTAAGGTTTGGAGCTGGTCGCCCATATGAGCCTTAAGCCGTTCATATGCTTTTATCCCCGTACAGTGACAGGTGTAAACGCACCCGCTCGACAATCGGGAAAGCTCATTAGCCGTGTGTTTTATGAACGTCTCGTTCACACCGGGGACATTTTGAAGGTGAAAGCCGCCTATGACGCCGATAATCGGCGCGTCGGGCCAGGTGAGCCTAACCGTTTCCAAAATATTGACTATGCCCGAATGGGAACAGCTCGAAATAACCACACAGCCCTTCTCTCGCTCATCGTGCGGAAAAGCGACCGCAAAAATCTCATGCTTAAAATCGTCGGGTGTGTATCTGTTTCTTTCCTTTTTTAAAAGCCTTTTGTCTCTTAACATATTGTCTTCGTTAAAAACCTCGCATCCCATAACATAAAAACCCTCGCACACCTCTTGAAACTGTGTAAAAAGAACGAAGTTATCCCTGTGTCGGTTTAAAAAATGTTTGTTCCAACAAATTACAATGTTAAAAGGCCCGATTTTACGATAATAATTCCCCGCGACGTCTTTTATTGCAAATACCTTTATATTTGGGCAAAGCTTAAAAAGTCCCTCAAGCCCGCCCGTATGGTCGTAATGATTATGGGAAATAACCGCCGCGTCCAATGCCGCTAAATCAGCGCGCATCATAGCGGCGTTTTTTATGAATTTATCGCTCGCCCCCGAATCCACAAGTATTTTTTTATCGTTAAGCTCAATGTAAAACGATAACCCGTGTTCGGCGTAAAGCTTTTTATTATCACGTGTATTCTCAATAAGGGTTAGTATTCTCATTATACCTCCACGCCTTCAGTTTAAATATCCGGCGGGATTAACGGCGGTACCGTTGACCCTTACTTCAAAGTGCAGATGGTCTCCCGTTGACCAACCGGTGGTTCCGACTATCCCGAGGGTCTGCCCTTGGGTCACGAACTGTCCCGAGCTTACCGATATACCGTTTCGCATATGCGCGTAGAGGGTGGAAATTCCGCCGCCGTGGTCAACCACAACGTAATTGCCGTAACCGCCGTTCCACCCGCCGCCGTCGGTCGCGGTAATTACCGTTCCCGATTGTACGGCGAAAATACCCGTTCCGCCGATTCCGAAGGTGCCGAAATCGACGCCGGTGTGTACCCCGTTGCGCCATGCGTCCCAACCGAACCCGCCGGTTATCGGGAATCGCCGCTCAACCGGCCAAATAAACCCCGACGCAGAGAACACCTCTCTGTCCGGGTTTGAGTTTTGATTGTTGCGTATTGCCGCTTCGATAGCTCTGTTCTGTGCTTCGAGTTCGGCAATATCGCGCATAATTCCGTCAAATTCTTGTTGATTTGCCGCAACCTGTGCTTTTAACCCAACTACGCTTTCCTGAAGCTCATCGCGCTCCGCCGTCAACGCAAAAAGCGCGTCGTATTGCCGATTAACCTCCTCGGAAACGATTGTTTTCTCTTTTTCGAGCTCAGACATTTCTTCTTCTAATGCCCTTTTTTGCCCCTCAAAAACCCGCTTTTCCTTTTCCGTATCCGCAACATCTGCCTCGAGCTTAACGATTTCTTCTTCTTGTCGCTCAATTGCTTCGAGAAGCTCTTCGGTAAAAGCGGTATTGTTCTCGCCGATATTTCTAATCATTTCGGCGCGGACTAAAATATCATAAAAGGTCGTCGACCCCGTCAACAGACTGAACACATCGCTCCCCGAATTCATATACATTTGCGCCGCGATTTGACCGAATTTAGCAATATTCTCGTTATTTTCGATATCGAGTCGCTCAATTTCGTTTTTTCTTTGTGATATACGATTTTCGGCATTGAGTATTTCGTGTTCTTTTTGTGTGATTATTACGAGGGTTTCATCAACGGCGGTTTGTTTGGCGTTAATAAGGTTATTATAAGCATTTATTTGCGCGTTTATTTCGTTGATTTGTGTATCGACCGCGCTCATCAACTTTTCCTGTTGCTCTACGTCGTCGCGCAAGAGCGATATTTCGCGCTCTCTTTGGTTATTTTGTTCTCTTATTTCCTCGGCTTCCCTTTGAAGCTCGGCAATGCGTTTATTATTATCGTCAACGCTCCCCGCCGTTACAACCGCGCTTTTTACCGAAACGACCGACAAAAGCGCGCAAATTAATACGGCGGTTATTAAATGTGTAAAGCTTTTTTTATCAAACCTTGTAATCATATTTATGATATACTCCTTCAACGCCTCATAAAAAATCACAGATACCCCATAGGATTTGTCGCGGTACCGTTTACCCTGACCTCAAAGTGCAGGTGGTTACCGGTAGAATGTCCGGTTGAACCGACCCTACCGACAACCTGTCCTTGTTCGACAAATTGATTTGCGCTGACCGCGAGCGACCCCGCCTGCATATGAGCGTAAAGCGTCGAAACCCCGTCGCCGTGGTCGATTATTACCGTTACGCCATAACCGGTGTGACAACACCCCTTCCAACCGGCAAAGGTTACCGTTCCCGAGCGCATTGCGAAAACACTTGCGCCGCCTATTCCCGAGTTACCGACGTCAACGCCGGTGTGCGACGAGCCTCTCCACCCGTAGGAGCAATAACCGCACGGGTTGGACGCCGAACAACCGAAGGCACAGGTTATCATTCTGTAGCTGTCGCTTAACGGCCATATAAACCCTTGTCCCGAGAATGACGGGCGGTCGGGGTTTTGCGAATGGTCGTATCGAAGCTCTTCTTCAATCCGCCTGTTCAATTCCTCCAATTCGGCGATTCGTTTGTCGATTTCGCTTAATTCGGCGGCGGCGTCGCTAATTTGCCCCTCCAAATTACGCACATTAAACCGTATATCGTCTCTCCCCGCCGTCAACTCGCGCAGCGTTTTATATTGTTTGTTTATTTCCTCCGTTACAACCGCCCGTTCTTCCTCGAGCTTTTCCTTTTCGGCTTCAAAATTCCGTTGTTGTTCCTCGAATATACGTCTCTCGTTTTGAATATCCTCTATATCCTTTTGAAGTTCGGCAATTTCCTCTTCCTGTTGCTCGATTTTAGCAAGAAGGTCTTCCATAAGCTCGTTATTTTTTTCGCCTATTGTTCTTATCATTTCGGCGCGAACAAGAATGTCATAAAAGCTCGTAGACCCGGTAAGAAGGCTTATTGCGTCGCCCCCCGAGTTCATGTACATTTGCGCCACGGTACTTCCGAATACCTCGATATTGCGGTTATTCTCTTCGTCGAGACGTTCAATTTCGTTTTCCTTGCGGGTTATATTATGCTCGGCTTCATAAATCTCTCTGCCTTTTTGTTCAATATCGCCTATTATGCCGTTAATTGCTTGTTGCTTGGCGTCAATAAGCTCTATGTAGGCGTCAACCTGCGCCCCTATTTGTTCAATTTGCTTATTAACCTCTTTTATAAAGGAATCCTCTCGCGCTATGTCTCCTTGCAGCTCGGCAATTTGTGCGGCTCTCGCGCTATTTTCTCTTGCGATTCTGTCCGCTTCTTGTTGAAGTCTCGCTATTTCGTCGTTGTGGTTTCCCGCATAGGATGGAACCATAAATACCGCACAAAGTAATACTAACGAAAGTAATATTGCTATTTTTCTTTTTAAAGCCTTCCTTGTTGTTGACATTAAGTATAACCGTTCCTTTCCGAGCCGCAAAAGGCTCTGTAAAGCTTTTTAAGCTTTATTCTCTTCCTGCGTATTGATTTTAGTCTCTGCCATAGCCTTGCTTATTCGGCGCGCTTTTTCGGCGGCGTTCAAATCCTGTAACGATTCTTCATGCTTAAGATTTACCGCGGCAATAGCTTCCGCAAGCTTTGCGCTCGAAAGCGGCTTCTTTTTCTCTTGTTGCTTTGGTTTTTCGATTATTTCCTCGGGTTTTGTGAACAACTCCGGTGATTCGTTTATTTCACCCGTTTCGGTGGTTTTTAACATTTGTTTATACGCCTTTAAAGCCGCGGCGGACTTGCCCGACCTTTCGGAATTAAACTCAACGGAATCCTCGACCTCCGGGATAAATGTCGGAACCTCATCCTGTTTCTTTACGGTCGATACTTCCTTTGAGTATTTTATTTTCCTTATGACCGGCTTTAAAACCTCGGATAATATTATGCCGACACAGGGAATAATAACAATTATAAGGAGTCCGTGCGGAGATGAGGCAAAATTAATAACAATCCCGAAAAATCGACTCGCCCGAACAGCCTTTGAAATTACATTTTGTTCATTAACGCCATAATCCTCGCCCGTTTCGTCGTTTATGACAAAAACCCTCGCGGGTACATTATCCTCTTCGGTTGTACTCTTGTCATCGTCGTTTTCGTTTGCATTATTTGTATTATTTGCGTTTTCTTCCGCGTTATCGTTATCGTCGGATTGTTTTGGCACACCCTCGCCGTCGGCCGTTATTTCAACGATTTCAACGATTTTACCGATTAATTTCCTATTGTCGTCGTCGGTAAAAATAACAATATCGCCCGCGCTTAATGCGTCGGGAGCAACCCGCTCGCCCACAACAATGCTCGGCGTTCGAATTAAATCGAACGAATTTCCCTTAACGAGATAAAGATTACGCCCGAAAAGCTCGGTCGCCGGCGACCCGTTCCCCCCGGAGAACATTATCGCCGCGATAATCATGAACACCGTTATCAACGCAATTAATGAGCAAAGAACAATTAACGCGATTTGTAAAACTTTTTTTCTTATAATTATTTAAATCAGCCCCTATTGACAAACTGAATTTTTTATTGTATAATAGTAAAATACTTTTTACACAACGACATTATATCACACTTTTTAAAAGTTTGCAAGTGGTATATTTGGACAGATACTGTCAATAACGGTCAGTATATTGTGTATTTCAAAGCATTAGCTTTAAAATTTGCTACCGTGGCTCAGTTGGTAGAGCAGTTGATTCGTAATCAACAGGTCAGGAGTTCGAATCTCCTCGGTAGCTCGAATATGAAAGCGGACTTCATTACAGCTTATAGTAATGAAGTCCGTGCTTTTTTTAATAAAGTATCAGTTGTGGTAATATTTGTTGAGAAAAACTTAGTCAATCCTTTGTATTTCCATATATTTCGTTTAACACTTTATAAAACCAACCCGCCGCACCTGTATAAATTGACCAGCCGCCTCTGCCGTAAGTTTTCGGGTTTGTATAAATATCGGCGGCGAGATAATACGGCTCTGTTTTGTATTCCTTAGAGCGGTTCACGGGGGAAATCGCATTGAGCAATTCAGCCGCCTTGTCTTCCATGCCTAATCGGTGACAGGCTAAAGCGAACCACACCGCGGCATGGGTGTACTGCCCCCCGTTTTCCCTAACACCGGCGGGGTAACTCATTACATATCCCGGGTCGGGGTCGGCGGGATTATCTCTGTCAAACGGGGGGGTGAAAAGCTTGATTATACCGTTCTCGGAATCATAAAGCTCGCGAAGCGCGCTGTTTATCGCCGTCGAAGCGCGATTTGCGTCGGGCATTCCCGCTAATACGCAAAACGCCTGCGGCAGTAAATCAATTCTGCATTGAGCCGATTCGCTCCCGCCCATTGCCGTGCCGTTATCATAAAACGCTCTCAGATAATGCTCGCCGTTCCACGATGTTTCATCTATCGCTTTAATCAACTTTGCGGCGCGACTTTCCAATTCGGACGCATAACCGACATCTCCCGCGAGCATTGCTACCTTTGTGAATTTCTTAGCGGTCAGTGCGTAAAACATACTCAGCCAAACGCTTTCGCCGCGCCCCTCCGCGCCGACCTTATTATAACCGTCGCACCAGTCGCCCCCGCCTATCAGCAATAAGCCTCGTCCGTCGCGGCCTCCTTTGTTGTAGCCTTTTTCCATGGCGCGCTTAGCGTGTTGATACACGTTTTCGAGAGCGTCCGAATAACCGACCTCGCTATATATTTCGTGTTCGTTTTTTTGTAAAACGGGAGCAACGGAATAGCGCGTTTTGATTGCTAAAATTTGCTTATCTTTAGTTGAGGAAATATACTCCGAGAGAACATATGGCAACCACAATAAATCGTCGGAATAGCGCGTTCGCACCCCTTTGCGCGTCGTTTTCAAATCGTGCCACCAATGAAGGACATCGCCCTCGGGGAATTGCGCGACGCAACAACGGATAATCTGTCTCTTCGCAATATCCGGTTTAATAAGCATTGCCGCGAGACAATCCTGTAGCTGGTCGCGGAACCCGTACGCGCCGGAATTTTGATAGAAGCCCGTCCTCGCCCACATTCTGCATCCTATAACCTGCCACGGTAGCCAATGCTTGTATAAAACGTCCAAATCGTCGTTCCCCGTGGTTATCTCCTTAGTCGGAAGCTGAACGGTGCTTTTCCTCCGTTTTAACGCCTTTTCCATAGTCAACGGGTCGTCAACATTTTGCGTAAACGACAATATAAACTTGATTTTTTCGGTTCGCCGCGGCGGAAGGTCAATGCGAACTATTACCGCGCCTATGACCGAACCGCCCGACTCGTCCCAAGGCTTAAACGTCTCGCCCCAGTTGCCCGACCAAAACGCCGTTTTTTTTGTTAAAAAGCGCGCCTTTTTGTCGCTCGATACGGTCATCGCTCCGCTCAACGAATTGTTTGACGGGTTGCGTATTATAAGGGTATTGCCGTTTATTTCGGGCTTAAGAAGTCTCGTACTCGCCGATTGAGGATTTACGCCCAAAACCGGCTCGGTGTAATAAGCCACCTCTACCTGTTTCGCAGTTTTTGAGGTGTTGGTAAGCTCTAAAACTACCCGTTTACCCATTCCCCTTTCAAAAACGCGAACGGAGGTGCTTACCTCAATTTCCTTTGCTATCCCGTAATAATCGGCGGCATTAGGCGCGAATACCGCTCTTGAGCCGTCAATCAAGTCGTACAGCTTTGGCGCGGAGGCTTTTGTTGTTTTAGATTCATCAAATTTCATAACAAGTAACTCGCCGCGATTATCCGAACGAAGGTCGTTTACCCAGGGGGTCAGCTTGTTTTCGCGACTGTTCAACGCCCATGTGAACCCCAACGACCTGTCCGATAACAAGGTGCCGAAACGAGAATTTGCAATTACGTTGCACCACGGAAGCTCGGGCGGCTCGATAACGACAAATTTGCCCGCTTCCGACGGATTTATTGTCCCGTTTTGCTTGCTGTTATTAAGCTTTAATATTTGTACGGGGACTTGTGGTAAGGATTTAACCGGTCGGAGCATTTCACTCGAGCGTAAGGTCAGCACCGCCGCCGCTTGAAGCAAATTCAATTCTTGCGGTGAAACGGCGGCTTTGTTGATTATAAAAACCTCGGTGTTAATCTCGCGGCGCAATTCTTCGTACAAAGCTTGTTGCTTGCCGTTATCATACAGCATAACCAAATCAAACTCTATTTGACAAAGCGATAACGCTTTTTTCATCTCTATCACGGAATCTACCGCGTCGAGCGTTTGCGCGAGCTCATCGGGTTCATACAGCACAATCGGAATGTCGCCGGAAATCCCGAACCGCCATAAAGCGCGTATATCGAGCGTGTTAGCCGCAACAGCCGCCTTATTAATTTGCGGAGCGTAGATAATATTCCCGAGTACGCGGCGGGTAATTCTTCCGTAAATTGTATCGGCAACAAGCGGAGATATAATCTCTTCAGAAGGCTCGAGCTTCCGCTTTTTGTGATTTACGCGAACATCTCGCGACATATTGATAACCTCTTGTACCGAATTTCCGTAACAGGTGAATAAATACGCCGTCTTTTTCCCACCCGCGTCTACGGCAAAATCGGTTTTTATAAAGATACAGGGGGCGGGGACGTCTACGGTAGAGGTGGAGCGGTCGCGCGCTTTGTTCAAACACGAGAAAATACCGCCGTTTCGGTCAATAACCTCTTCTCTGTTAAAAGAAAACGTGTAATCCTCTTCGTGAACAAAACCGATTGCCATAACCGTTTCGCGTGCAGAGTCGCGCTCTTTTCGCGCGGCGATAATAAGCTTTTCCGTTTCGTTATAAGAAAGCTTTATAAATAAATCCATAAATGCCGGATGAGCAGAAATGTCAACGGGGCGCGCTAATGCCGGTTCAATATACGATGCTAAGGTTAAATTTCGCTTAACGCTCGATTTATTCTGAAGGTCAAACCGTCGCACCTCTACCGGCTTTGTCTCGTCTAAAAATATATCCTGTGACATTTTTAAGGTTCGCGTTTGACACAGGTATTCCGATGTATTCTGTGTGAATACAACACATTTTTCCGAATCTGCGGCGGGCATGGACGGGTGATTATAAAAAGGATAGACGCTTTCGTTCTCGATAAATGCGTAAAGACTCCCTCGCGGACAGTGCATATCGAACGTAGGAATTAACGCCGCTATTCCCGAACGTCCCGCGCTTTCGAATAGGGTTTGTGACGCGCCTATATCCGAGGTTATTACAGAAAGCCGCCCGTTTGAAAGTACGTTTAAACGGGGATTCGATATCGAGAATTTTGTTAAAACGTCGGCGTTCATTCGCATTTCCTTCTCTTCCTGCCGCGAGGGTGAGCCGAGCACCGCCTCACCCGCTATTATTTTCTCTTCCATAAGCTCCTCGGCTCTTTTCATCTTTTCGTTAGCGACAAAAAGCTTTTGCATAATTCCGTCAAAAAGGGTATTGGCGATGGCGCATATGCTCATTCCCATATGATGCGCCATATGGCTTTTTACCACGGCATATCCCGAGCCGACGCGGTGTTTTGTAAAATCGGCGGCTTCATAAAACCCGTAACGCTCATGACAAAGCCCCAATTTTTCCAATTTCGCCAAGTTGTTGTAACAGCTTATGGGGTCATATGAAAGGGCGATAAACGACGAATAGGGTGATACTACATATTCGCGGTTCAACCCCGCTTTTAATCCTATATCCTGAACCCCGTGCGCTTTATACTGATAGTTTAGACTTCTGTCAAAAGCATAAAATCCGCTCTCGGAAATACCGAAGGGCAAATCCTTCGACTTCCCTTCCTGTTCCTGACACCGCAGACAAAACTTCAACGCTTCATATTCCATGCTCCCCTCCTTTGAACTTAAAACCAATTCGGGCATATAATATTCGAACATGGTTCCCGTCCAAGCGACCGGCGCGGCATATTTGCCCTTCTTTCCCATTACCCGCCCTAAATTACGCCAATGTTTTTTCCCCGCCTGTCCCGAGGCGATGGCGTAATAGCTCATCATACGCGCCTCCGACATGAGGAGGTCGTAGTGATGATGCGAAAGCTTTTGCTCCTCGAGGTCGTATCCTATACTGAAAAGCTCTCGCGCTTCGTTGTAAAAAGGCTTCAAATCGGTGGCGTTAATCTGCCTTTCAATTCGCTCAATCAGCTTTTGGTCGCACCCGTCGCATTTTAAAGCCTCATTAAGCGTCACAAGGCAACAGACGTAGTTGCCCGAATCCACAGAGGATACGAACGGACTTATTACGTCTAACTTATCGGTTGTATACCAGTTACAAAGATTTCCGTTCCACTTTTCTAATTTTTCAATAGTCGAAATTGTCTTTTCGACCCGCTCCTCTAAGCCGTCCTTGTCGATAAAACCCGACACCCTTGCCGCGGCACAGGAAAGCAGATACATACCTATATTAGTGGGCGACGTTCTCGCCGTAACCCTGAACACCGGCGAATACTGTACATTATCGGGGGGGAGATAATTATGCTCCTCCGTAACAAAATCCTCATAAAAATTCCAAATTTGTTCCGCGTTTTTAATCAAATCCCGCTTCATCGCTTCGGTTATGCGTATTTTTGATTCTCCGCCCGTTTTGTCACAGTACAAGACGACGGGAAGCGCGGAGATAAACAATACCGACATAATCAACGCAAACACATTAATATAATAACCCGCGACTAAGAATAAAACCGCCGATAAAAGCGTAGCTCCGAGCATATGCGTAAAATCGAATTTTTTCCCGATACCGTCAAACGCCGCCGCGGTTGTCCAGTCTAAAAGTCGCCGCTTTGTTACGAGCATACGAAGACTCGTCCTGCACAATGCGTCGAAGGATATTATCGCGCTTTTGGGAAGCAGCATGAGTTCCATAAGACATTGTAACAAAAGCTGTTTCGTTTGAGACATAATCGGCGAGTAAAAGCGACGATAATTTGAAAACTTTCGACCGCGAATTACGCTTGGGAGAAAGCCGGTTAAAAACGGCATAATGACCGCAGTAAGCGCGACTAAGCTTACAATAAATGAATTTCGCGGGTTGTGCGAAATAATCCCTATTGTAAACGGAAGAAATACAAAAAAACAATGGAAGATAAATATAGGCGTTATCGCTCTGCGTACATTGTCGAAAAGCTTAAATCGGGTTAATCCGCTCAACCGCTTGTCAAATATATAGCGAAAATTCTGTAAATCCCCCCTGAGCCAACGATGTTGTCGCTTAAAATAGGCATTAGATGTTTCGGGAAACGAATCCGAAAACTCAACGTCTCCCGCGTATGCGACCCCACAGAAGCCGCCCTCTAAAATATCGTGAGAAAGAACCGTTTCGCACGGAAATTTATCGAAACAGGTCTTTACAAATATATTGACGTTAATTAAACCCTTACCCGTAAAAATTCCTTCTCCGAAATAATCCTGATAAAATTCTCCCGAAAAGCTGTCATAGCTCGACGCGCCGGCACAACCGCCGTTACCGACCATTGCGCGGGAAAAACCCGTTTTAAGCGAAGACGCAAGACCGGTGGTTATACGCGGCGATATTATTCCCACGTTTTTGTGACAGGGGTGAAGAGCTATACCAACGAGTTCCGAAACGCTGTCCATAAGCGGAACGGTGTCATAATCGAGCGCGCAGACATATTTTATATCCACTAAGGTCGACATATCTCCGATTATCTCGGCAAAATCATTGCGCGCGTCGGGGTAATCGGAATATCGAAGAAGCTTCATAAGCGATTCTATTGCCCCGCGCTTACGCTCGCGCCCTTGATAACACCTTTGCGTTTTTGAGTATTCGCGCTTTCTTATTAACGCGGTATAATTGCTTTGAGCGAAATTTTCTCGAACCGCCTCGGTGATTTCATCGTCTGCGGGAATACTTACGGATGATTTGTCCGCTTTAAAATCGCACAAAACGCAAAAATATAAATTGCCCGACGTGTTTTTCAATCGAGCCGCGTTCAGCTTTTTTATAATTTGTTCAACGTCCTTGACCGAGGTTAAAAGCGTCGATATAACGCATAACGTCCGCGCATTTGAGGGGATTTCTCCTTTTAAGTCAATCTGCGGAAGCGGAATCTGCGCTCGGACAGACCTCGCCGTTGCTAAATCTAACAGAGGCTTAACAATAGCGAACACCGGGAAAAACACAATGGGGAAAAGATACCAATTGGTAAAATAACCGACGAGTCCCGATAATAACGTCGTAACAATGAATAACGCGGCAATATACCTCGAGGTTTTCATTAGCTTAAACTGTTCTCTGTATTTTTCGGTGATAATCTCACCCACGTGGCTTCCGTCTTTGAGGGCAAGGTTTACATATTCGCGAGACAATCTCGCTTCACTTTCGTTTGTTTTCTCGGAAAGCTCTGCGGTCATTTTGCGATATAACGCTTTTGTATCTCCCGTTAACTCGGAATATAACGGGTCTTCACCAAAAACCCTGTCGAGTGGGTTAAGCTCGCGACATATTTTTTCGGTGTCGAGTAGCGTCAACGCGCCGAGCTTTGCGCCGTAATCGCCGTTGTCTCCGTTTTTTTCACATACGGCATTATTCAGTATGACGAACTTCGCCTGCCAACAAAAGCTGTCTACGTCCATTGAGGTAAGCTCTTTCTGAGACGCAATAAAAGAAATACATGCCCGAACGCTTTCCTCGTCAATTTCGTTTAAAGCCGCAATTGCGACGCCTAACGCGGGATTTCCGTCGCATAGGTTTATACGAAACCCTTTAAAGGATTTTCCTAAAATCCCGAGTTCTTTTTCAAACAATCTTTTTTCTTTTATTTCAACGCTTTTTTTAAGTATACTCCGCATATTCTTTATTCGCGGATAAAGCGTGGTGAGCGGTTTCAATGTCCAGCTTGCATAAATTATATCGGTATTTATAGAATACACCCCCCCGTTGTTATAATCGCCGTTAGACAATTGACAATTATTTTCCATTAGTGTTGTCTTAAACGCAGAAAAAAATACAAAAATACAAAAAATTTAAAAAAGGGCTTGATTTTTTTTAATCGCTGGTATATAATAGATATTGTTGCAGAATTAACAATTGAAATTTACAAATAAATATTATAAAAGAAATTAATTGAAAGAAAACTATAAAAAGTATATATGAGTAATAAGCTCGCTTTTATTATTACGGGAATTGTCGCTTTAATTGCGATTGCGACGGTAATCCTCACCGTTTTAATAGTATCCGACTCAAACGGAGAAAATAACGGACTGAATCCCGACGGTTCTCAATATTCGGCAGATACCGTCAACGATGATGATTTTATCCCCGACGAATTGCTTGAACAAGAAATGCGTCAAGCCGCGGCAAGATTGGTACAGGATAATTTTGAAGTATTTAAACTGTATTATCTCGTAGCATACGATGCAAAGACTCATTTTAAACCCGAACCCTTCGGGAATCAATCGGAGGACGGATATCGAACGCTTAAAGAAGGCGTCATTGAATTTAATACCGTCGGTGAAATTTTCGCGTTGATTGACGCGACCTTCACCGCAAATGCCGCAGAAGTCATCAAAGATTTCTCGTCGCAAACGAGCGACGGAACCCCCGTCTACAAGGAGCGGGACGGCGGTATCGGCGTTAATGAAACCTATGTTCCCAAAACGTATGAGTTGGCTTGGGGCGATGTTGAAATAGCTTTGACCTTTGTATCCGAGGTAGAAAGTATAATCAACGTGAGTTTAAAAGGAAACGATGACGAGGCGGAAGGAAACGGCGAATCGGAAAACGAAAAGCAGATACGAATGATTAAAGAGGACGACGGAATTTGGCGTCTTGAAAATGTATTCTTCTAAATATAAAATGTATTCTTCTAAATATAATGAATCGAAGAATGAATCAAAATGAATAAAAACTCTAACAAATCGTGGGCTAAAGCATATATGGTTGCGGGGCATATAGCCTGGGCAGTTTTGTCACCGCTTGTCATTTTTATAGGCGGCGGCAGTTGGCTTATCAATAAGCTCGGTTGGGATTATCGCTTAATTATTATATTCGTCCTTGTTGGGCTTATCGCAATGTTCACGGGAACCAAGTCTTATTTGAAACAGCTTTTGAGTATGTATGACGACGGTAAGAAAACAACATCTGTAAAGCCCGATAAACGCGATTATGATTATAACGATGATAATTACAGGACTGATAACAAAAACATCAAGAAAAACGGCGTGAAAAAAGAGCATGACGAGTAAGAATAAGATACCAAAAAAGCCGCGTGACGAAGCCGTGAACATTATGCTTTCGGAGCTGAAGGGTATGACTTGGACATTTATTTTGTGCAATACGGTCGTTTTACTCGGCTGTTCGGTTTACAGTATTGTTGCGGTTAGCTTTGACTGGAGAATGTTGACCGGATTAACCCTCGGCAACCTCGCCGCGTTAGCAAACTTTTACGCATTGGGCGCGAAGTCGGCGAGAATTATTCGGGAAAAAGATGCAAAACGCGCAAAAAAATACGCGACGTCGAATTATTTCATACGTTATTTTACGGCTTTTGCCGTATTCGGATTTTTTACTTATTTTAATATTATTAACCCCGTCGTTGCGGTAATACCGCTTTTTTATACGAAAATTCACTATACGATTAAGGCGATAAAAAACACAAAATGAAAAGTTTAGAAATCCAATAGGAGAATTGCTTATGAACACTCTTGTTTCACAAATTCCTCAGTTTCCTCAACTTTTTAGTCCACAATTTTTAGGGAAAGAGCTTGTAATTGAAGGCCCTAAGGTTGTTATGGAATTTTCGATTTTTGATAAAACAATTTCGATTACACAATCGGTAACGGTACAATGGCTCGTCGTAATCGCGCTGATTATATTATTTGCCGTACTCGGACGCAATCTGAAGGTAACCCCGGAAAGCAAGAAACAGGCTGCGGCAGAATGGATTGTAACCTTGTTTTCGGGCATGGTCAACGACAGCATGGGTGCAAAATACCGCCGATATACACCATACATAGGAGCGTTGTTTTGTTATTCAATTTGTATGAACCTTACCGGGCTTTTGGGGCTTCATACCCCCACCTCCGATATTTCTGTCATAGGCGCGTGGGGAATTATAACATTTGTACTTGTTCAACGTAATCGTTTTAAAACCGGCGGCCTTTTTAAGGGGTTAAAGAGCTATGCCGACCCCGTTATTGTGATGTTGCCGATGAACCTTATCGGAGAGGTCGCCGCACCTGTGTCACAGTCGTTCCGTCACTACGGGAACATCTTAGCCGGCGGAATTATCATGTCGTTGGTTTACTGGGCATTAGGGAACTTTGCCGTCGCGCTCCCCGCCGTTTTGTCGCTTTATTTTGACCTTTTCGGCGCAGTTATTCAAGCGTTTATTTTCACCATGCTGACCATGGTTTATATATCAATGGCGGAGTGTGATTAGGTGAACAACAATTAAATCAATTATCCCTTTTTAACAGGGCTAATAATAAAAATTACGGAGGTAATTTCAATGACTAACGAAGGTTTTGTTTTGGGTATGGAAGTTTTAGGCGCAGGAATTGCGATGGTTGCCGGTATCGGTCCCGGTGTAGGTGAAGGTCTTATCGGCTCAAAAGCCGTTGAGGCAATCGGAAGACAGCCCGAAGCGAGCGGTGATATAACGAGAACCATGATTATCGCCGACGCGATTGACGAAACGGTTGGTATTTACTCTTTCGTATTCGCTTTGCTTTGTATGTTTATGCATCCTTTTTACAGCCAGCTCAAATAGTCTTTTTGAAAGGACTTAATACAAATGGAAAATATGAATTTATTGGCGACGGTATCCACAATAGGTGATGTTCGCGAATTGTTCGGTATTGACCCGTCAACGATTGTTTTAACGCTCGTCAACACACTTTTAATACTTATAGCTTACAGAGTTTTTATGCACAAACCGGTTATGAAGATTCTCGAAAAGCGTAAGGACGCCGTGAACGCCGAAATTAACGCGGCAAACGAGGCTAAAACAAAAGCCGAAGCCGCCGAAAAAGAATACTTAGCCTTGCTCGCCGATTCAAAGGCGGAAGCAAATAAAATCATTTCTGCGGCTATGGCAAAAGCCAGAGTACAGGAAGAGGAAATAATTGCCGAGGCTAAGGAATCCGCCGTACAAATCCGCCAAAAAGCGGAGGAGGAAATCGAGCGGGAGCGTAAGCGCGCCGTAAACGAGATTAAAAACCAAATCACCGAAATCGTGATTATGGCGGCGGGTAAGGTTGCCGAAAAAGAAATAAGCGAGTCGGACAATGCCGCGCTTATCGAAAGCTTTTTAGTGAATGCGGGTGATTGATTATGGCATCAGTTGAAAAAACTTATTCGGACGCGCTGTTCGCATTGCTTGAGGACGAAAACGCCGAAAGAACTGTGTTTGACTTGGCTTTGAATCAACTCGGAACGATTCAAAACGCCATTTCCGAAACGCCGAATTTTGTCAAGCTTCTCAATACGCCGACTATATCTGACGCCGAAAAGCTATCGCTTGTCGATACGGTTTTTTCGGGTAAGGTTGATTCGCGCATATTCAATTTTTTGCGATTACTCACCGTGAAGAAGCGAATGTCTTATTTCCCGCAAATTTACAGAGCTTTTCGGGGTTTGTATAACGAAAAGTTCGGAATTGCGGAGATAGTCGTTACTTCTTCGATGCCGCTGACTGATGATTTGCGGAATAAGATAATCGAGCGAATGTCGAAAATTATCGGCAAAACGGTGTCTCTTACCGAAAAAATTGATAAGACGGTCATAGGCGGGGTTGTCGTTGACTATGGCAATACGCGCTTAGACGGAAGCGTTAAGACAAGATTGGCTGAACTCAAAAACGATATTTCAAGCATTATTGCCTAAAGGAAATATCTAAACAATGAGAGGGAGATATTAAAGTTCAAAAGAGAGCTTACGAGCGAATTTATTTCGCTCGAGAGCTTGACTGATTTCGTAGAGCTTTTTGAGGCTCGGAAAGGTATGGTCATAATCATGACTATGGAATTACGACCCGACGAAATAACCGCGATACTAAAAGAACAAATTAAAAATTTTGACACAAAGGTAAAGCTTACCGATACGGGAACGGTTGTAACTATAGGTGACGGAATTGTTCGAATTCACGGTTTGGAAAAATGTATGTTAGGTGAGCTTCTTGAATTTGAAAACGGTATCCGTTGCATGGCACTCAATCTTGAACAAGATTTTGTTGGTGCCGTTATGCTCGGTTCGGACGCCGACATCAAGGAAGGGGACACCGTTAAGCGTACCGGAAGCATAGTGTCCGTTCCGGTAGGCGACGAACTCCTCGGAAGAGTCGTGAATTCTTTGGGGCAGGCTGTTGACGGTAAGGGGGCAATATTATCAAAGGAAACGCGACCGGTCGAAAAAATTGCACCGGGTATTATTACCCGCGAAAAGGTAAATGTCCCGTTACAAACGGGAATAAAAGCAATCGACTCGATGATTCCAATAGGACGGGGACAGCGTGAGTTGATTATCGGGGACAGGCAGACGGGTAAAACCGCAATTGCCCTCGATACAATTATAAATCAAAAAAATTCGGGCGTTATCTGCATTTACGTAGCAATCGGACAAAAAAATTCTACCGTTGCGAATGTGGTGGAACAGTTAGCCGGCGCGGGCGCGATGGATTACACAATTGTAGTCGCCGCAACTGCATCGGAGCTTGCACCTTTACAGTATATCGCCCCTTATTCGGGTTGCGCCATGGGTGAATACTTCATGGAACAAGGTAAGGACGTCTTAATCATCTATGACGATTTATCGAAACACGCGGTTGCTTACCGCGCACTGTCGCTTTTACTCAAGCGTCCGCCGGGACGTGAAGCGTTCCCCGGTGACGTTTTCTATCTACATTCGAGACTTCTTGAGCGCGCCGCTAATCTCAATAAAGATTATGGCGGGGGGTCTCTCACCGCTTTGCCGATAATTGAGACACAGGCGGGGGATATTTCCGCTTATATTCCGACAAATGTTATTTCGATAACCGACGGACAAATTTTCCTCGAAACCGAATTGTTTAATTCGGGTATCCGTCCCGCGGTAAACCCGGGCGTTTCTGTATCGCGCGTCGGCGGCGATGCACAGGTGAAGGCTATGAAGCGCGTATCGGGCGCATTAAAGCTTGAATACTCGCAGTACAGAGAGCTGCAAGCTTTTGCACAGTTCGGTTCTGACCTTGATAAAGATACAAAGGCGCGCTTAGCAAAAGGTGAGCGCATAGTTGAAGTGCTTAAACAGGGGCAGTCATCGCCGTTGGCGGTTGAAAAACAAATTGTGATTATTTACGCCGTCATTAACGAATATCTTATTGATGTTCCGCCAAAAAAGGTCGGCGAATTTGAAGCGGATTTGTTCCGTTGGCTCGAGAGCGACCCGTCGGGTTCTGAAATTGTGTCTTTATTGAAAAAAGAGAAGAATCTCACAAAAGAAATCGAGGAAAAGATTAAATCGGGCTTGGAAGCTTTCACTAAGGATTTTGTAAAAAGGATTTCTTGAGAAAGAGTTTTTTGTGGCTCGGAAAGGCATGGTTATAATTATGGGAAAAGCGGGTTTTATAATAGGAATTGTATCTTTGATAATAGCTACCGGGACGTTTGCGCTTGTGGTAACCGGTATGCTGTTTAAAAAAATTAATTACTTTTCGGCAGATTAGAAAACGTCAGGTTGATTGTTTGCCACGAGATTTTTGTCGGCAGACGTGACGTTTTTCTAATTCACACCTTGTCGGTGTGGGAAAGGCATGGTCTTTGTTATATGGCTACCGGTAATATGAAAACAATTAAGCGGCGCATAAAGAGCGTCGGCTCCACCATGCAGATTACTAAAGCTATGGAGCTTGTCGCTTCGTCAAAGCTTCGCCGCGCAAAACAAAAATCAATAGATGCCCGTCCCTATTTCGACGCACAATTCCGTATGCTTACCGAATTGTCGGGTGCGGGAAACGTCGAGACGGTGTTTACGCAAAAGCGATTGCATAAAGAAGACGAGGACATTAAGCGACTCCACATAGTTATTGCGGGCGACCGCGGCTTAGCGGGGGGGTACAATTCATCGGTCTTTAAGCTCGTCGCCGCAGAAAAAGCGGATAAAAAGCTTACAAAAATTATAGCAATCGGGAAAAAATCGGTTGAGTATTTTGAAAAGCGCGGTTATGATATTGCGGTAAAACGCATAGGCTTAGAAAATATGAGCGCGGGGCATTACTCTGAAATTTCAAATGCGGCAATTAAGCTTTTTGTTGACGGCGAGGTTGATGAGGTCAAGCTTTTTTACACTAAATTTGTATCTTCCATGGTACAGGAAACGACGAGTATTCCGCTTTTGCCGTTGTCCGGTGAAAACATCAAAAAGCATATGGGAACAGATGCTTCGGCGGAGTTAAAGCCGCCTAAGGCAATCACCTATGACCCTACCCCCGAAGCGGTTTTTAACAGAATTATACCGAATTTTCTTTTAAGCATTATTCAATGTGCTATATCCGAATCGTTTACCTCCGAACAATGTGCGAGGCGGGTTGCTATGGAGAGCGCGTCGGACAACGCCGAGGAAATGATAGAGAATCTTTCGCTCTTGTACAATCGCGCACGGCAGGAGAAGATTACCAATGAGATTAACGAAATTGTTGGCGGTGCGAACGCGCTGTGAAAGAATGTAACAAATAAAGTTATAGTATGAAAGGGTAAAAAAATATGGCTAATACGGGAACAATCGTTCAAATTATCGGGGCGGTGCTTGATATTCGGTTTGAGCCGGAGAATCTTCCCGCGCTTCTCAACGCTATTGAAATTGATAATAACGGCGAAAAATTAGTTGTGGAAGTTGCCCAGCATATCGGCGATGATGTCGTTCGCTGTATCGCAATGGGCAGTACCGATGGACTTGTCAGGGGGACGCCCGCGGTTGATACGGGAAAATCCATAACGGTTCCCGTGGGGGAAACTACCTTAGGCAGAATATTCAATCTGCTCGGTGAGCCGGTTGATAATAAGCCCGCCCCCGACGCAAAGGAACGCTGGGCAATTCACCGCGATTCACCTACTTACGAAGAACAGGCGGCGGCAAATGAGGTTTTGGAAACCGGGATAAAGGTTGTAGACCTTATCGCCCCTTATCTCAAGGGTGGTAAAATAGGACTCTTTGGAGGTGCGGGTGTAGGAAAAACCGTATTAATCATGGAGTTGATTAATAACGTAGCAAAGCAACACGGCGGATTATCTGTATTCACCGGCGTCGGAGAACGTACCCGCGAGGGTAATGACCTTTACCAGGAAATGAGCGAATCGGGCGTTATTAATAAAACGGCATTGGTGTACGGGCAGATGAACGAGCCGCCCGGAGCAAGAATGAGGGTTGCGTTGTCGGGGCTGACAATGGCGGAGTATTTCCGCGATGTCGAAGGACAAGACGTGCTTTTATTCGTTGACAATATATTCAGATTTACACAGGCGGGAAGCGAAGTTTCTGCGTTACTCGGGCGTATGCCGAGTGCGGTTGGGTATCAGCCGACTCTCGCAACCGAAATGGGCGCGTTACAGGAACGTATCACCTCGACAAATAAAGGTTCAATTACATCGGTACAAGCGGTTTATGTACCTGCCGACGACTTGACCGACCCCGCCCCCGCGACAACCTTTGCACACTTAGACGCGACTACCGTTTTGTCGAGAGCAATCTCGTCAATGGGTATATACCCTGCGGTTGACCCGCTCGACAGCACGTCGCGTATACTTACCCCGCGCATTGTCGGCGAAGAGCATTATGAGGTCGCTCGCGCCGTTCAATCAATTCTGCAAAGATATAACGAGCTTCAAGATATAATCGCCATACTCGGTATGGATGAGCTTGATGACGACGACAAATTGCTCGTATCCCGCGCAAGAAAGATTCAACGCTTCCTGTCACAGCCGTTCTCGGTTGCCGAGGCGTTTACCGGAATGGAAGGTAAATATGTTCCTCTGAAGGAAACGCTTCGCGGCTTTAAAGAGATTATAGACGGTAAACATGATGATATACCCGAATCGGCATTTTTATTCGTGGGCGGAATTGATGAGGTTGTAGCTAAAGCGAATAAACAACAATAGGGAGGTGTTTGTATGACGCCCTTTAATCTAAAAATAATCACCCCGGCGAAGGTTTTTTTCGATGACAAATCCGCAAATGTTATTGTTCGGACGACCGTCGGCGACGTCGGTATACTCGCTCATCATGAAGCGTATATTGCGGCTCTTCCTACTGGAAAAATGCGCGTAATGGATAAGGACGGCAAATATAGAGCCGCCGCCGTTGCCACGGGAACAATCCGCGTGGAAGAGGGCGGTGAAGATGTCGTTATTTTGGCGCAAAGCTGTGAATGGAAAGAGAAAATAGACATTCCGCGTGCCGAAAAATCCAAGAAAGAGGCGGAGAAGCTCATGGAGGATTCGTCTTTGTCGGATATGGAGCGGGATTTAGCCGAGCAAAAATATAAGCGCGCAATAAATCGTTTAAGCGTTGCAAATGACGAGTAGATAAGTAACAAATAAACAAAAAGAGTTCTCGAATAAGAGAACTCTTTTTGTTTATTTGTTATCTTTTTGTTATTCCAAGCCTTTTATAGAACTTTCGATTATTTTAAGCTTATCATTTGCATTAGCGAGTTTTTGTCGTTCGTTTTCAACCTGTGCGGCGGGGGCTTTTGTGATAAAGCCTTCATTTGAAAGCTTTTTGCCGATAAAATCAATGTCCTTTTTTACCTTAGCCAATTCGTTTTTAAGGCGGGCGGTTTCCTTCTCCCTGTCAACCAAATCGCCCGTTAATATAATAAACCGCGCATGAGAGGTCGGTATAATTGTACAGTTGTCCGATGTTTGAATATTTTCTTGAATATCGAGTTCTATACACCCCGCCAATTTTTCAAAAAATACATCACACGATTTAAATAAGTCCATTTCCGAGGTTTCAATTTGTAACGGAACGCGTTTACTCGGCGGAACATTTTTCTCGCTTCTAACCGCTCTGATTTTTCTTATTCCCTCGATTACCTTTTCAAAATCCTCTTCCTCTTTTAAAAAGCACAGTTCTTCATCATATTCGCACCAGCTTGCAACCATTATGCTTTCGGTTGCTCCCGTCGAATGTGGCATAGATTGCCAAATTTCTTCCGTGATAAACGGCATGAACGGGTGAAGAAGCTTTAAAACCCTCTCCATTATGAAAAGTAAAACATGATGCGCGTCATTACGAGATTTTGTAAGCTCAATATACCAGTCACAATAATCGTTCCAAATAAAATCGTGAACCTTTCCCGCCGCGATTCCTAAATCATAAGCGTCGAGATTTGCCGTCACCGCCTTGATAAGGCGGTTAAATTTTGATAAAATCCATTTGTCTTCTATTGTAAGCTTAGATTTATCGGGAAGCTTTATTGTATCAAAGCCGTCGGGGATATTCATGAACACATATCGCGCCGCGTTCCACAATTTATTTGCAAAATTACGCGCCGACGTAACCTTTGATTCGCTCCACCTTACATCGCTGTCCTGTGATACGCCGTAAATCATAGTGAGCCGTAGTGCGTCGGCACCAAATTTATCAATAACGTCGAGGGGGTCAACGCCGTTGCCTAAGGATTTGGACATTTTTCGCCCCTGTTCATCTCGAATTAAGCCGTGTATAAAAACGTCACGAAACGGGACGTCGTTCATAAATTTCAACCCCGAAAAAATCATTCGCGCAACCCAAAACGGAATAATATCATAAGCGGGGACTATAACGCTCGTCGGGTAGAAGTATTCAAGCTCGGGCGTTTTTTCGGGGAAACCGAGCGTAGAAAACGGCCATAACGCAGACGAAAACCACGTATCGAGAGTGTCCTCATCTTGCAACATTATACCGCCGCATTTGTCACATTTTTCCGGAGCGACCGCCGAAACAATTTGATGTCCGCAATTCTCGTTTTGACAGTAAAACGCAGGTATTCTGTGTCCCCACCAGAGTTGTCGCGAAACGCACCAGTCGCGAATGTTCTCCATCCACTGCATATATACATTCTCGAACCGCTTTGATACCCAGTTGAGACGCCCGTCGCGTACAACCTCCATTGCGGGGGCGGCGAGTTCCTTCATAGATACGAACCATTGTTGACTTGCGCGGGGTTCAACGACCGTTCCGCACCGCTGACACCCGCCGACATTGTGTTTGTGCGGCTCTGTTTTTACAAGTAAACCTTCTCCCTCTAAATCCTTAACGACGGCTTTGCGCGCCGCATAACGCTCCATTCCCGCGTATTTGCCGCCGTTTTCGTTAATTACCGCAGAATCGTCCATAATGTTGATTAGAGGAAGCGCGTGCCTTATTCCAACCTCAAAGTCGTTAGGGTCATGTGCGGGCGTGATTTTAACCGCACCCGTTCCAAATTCTTTATCAACATATTCGTCCGCAACAATAGGTATTTCACGGTTCATAAGCGGTAGCTTTACGGTTTTCCCTATTAACCCTTTATATCTATTATCGTCGGGGTGAACCGCAACGGCGGTATCGCCGAGAAGCGTCTCGGGTCGGGTTGTCGCAATTTCAATATTGCCCGAGCCGTCCGACAACGGATAATTGATATGCCAAAATGAGCCGTCCTTCTCCTCGTATTCGCACTCAATATCGGATATTGAGGTTTTACAATTGGGACACCAGTTGATAACCCGCTCGCCCCGATAAATCAACCCTTCGTTATATAAATCAATGAATACTTTTTGTACCGCTTTTGAACAACCCTCGTCCATTGTGAAACGCTCGCGCTCCCAATCGCACGACGAGCCTAATTTCTTGAGCTGACTCACGATTGTTCCGCCGTAAACCCGTTTCCACTCCCATGCGCGCTCGAGAAAGCCGTCGCGCCCGACATCATCTTTTGTCAGACCTTCGTCCTTCATTGCCGCGACAATGCGCGCCTCGGTCGCAATTGACGCGTGGTCGGTTCCCGGAAGCCACAACGCGGAATACCCCTGCATACGTTTCCAGCGGATAAGAATATCCTGTAACGTGTTGTCGAGAGCGTGTCCGATATGAAGCTGTCCCGTTATGTTCGGCGGCGGTATAACTATACAGTACGGTTTTTTTGACTTGTCCGCTTCTGCGTGAAAATAGCCCTTTTTTTCCCAATCTGCGTATATTCTGTTTTCAAAATCTTTTGGTGAATAGTTTTTATCTAATTGCTTCATTTAAGCCGTCCCTTCATGAATAATAATTAATTATATCATATTTTTTGAATCAGATTATTTTATTAGAATTCTTGCGAAACTAATACAATCTATCAAAATTACAAATACCGGTGATAAGATTGAATCTCAACCCGAAACATCTTCTGCGATTACGATAACGCTCTGATAAAATTTTGAATCTCTTAATAAAACCGATGGCGTGTTCATTTGTAACACGTTCACTTGATATCGTAAATTCCCAGATTAAACTCCACCTCCACGTCCACTGTGGAATTTACTTTGGGAATTTACTCGTTCACTTGATATTATACATATTGCACAAATATCAAACTAAAATTTGTCTATAAATCGTTAACAATCCCCTTATTTATCAGAAGTAATCAATTCCTTAGATTTCAACAATTTTATTTCATCTTCGTGTTGTTTTATTGTCTGCTTAAGTCTTATATTTTCTTCAATAACGATTTCCAATTTATCATACAATATCGTATTTTTATTTTTTAGATTAGTATTTTGTCTATTGGTGTTATCAATAACATTTTTCAATTTTATATTATCCTTGTTCAACCCATTAAACGAACAATAAAAGTCATAAAAATAATTTTTAAATATTATTCTTTCTATTGTTTTAAACATAATACCGTTTATATCAATAGAAGTGTTATATTTCTTAATAAATCTCTTGGAACTAATTGTTCGTAAATCTCGTAAACTTAATACTGAATCATGAGTTATGAAATCAAAATCATCACATTTCAACAACCAAAAGTCACTATCTTCATTTTTATTGTTTTCACAATAAGCATTTCTATGTGGTTCTTTATCATCTCTATAAGAACATATTGGGAGTACATACAAAAGACACTTTCCAAGTCCAACTACTAATCCTTTATGTTCATAAGACATTTCAGGAAAATGATTTTTACCGAAATCAAACAAGCATACTTCACCTTTAACCAAAGAAATATTGGAATTATTTAATAATTTCTCATTTGCCCACCTATAGTCGGAAAGCGAAAAACGTCTTAATTCATCTGAGTTCTCCATACGAAAAGCAACTTGGTTCGTTATACTTTGTGCTTTTAAATATCCTTTATACATAAATAAAATCCATTCGTAAGTAAATAAGGGTATAGATATCTCTATACCCTAAGCGACTTTCAAAAATAAATGTTAAATCCTATTAAAAGACAACAAATACTTCCTCCGTCAAAGTTTGCTGTGGATAAATGGCTTATAGGCATCATTATAAATAAATTTCAGCCTCATCAGCCTTATATCGGTATTATATCATATCAATTTATCAATGTCAAGCGTTTTCAAAAAATATAATCATTAATAATATTTATCAACATTTCGTTGAGCATTTGAACGCGATATGAGTCTATTTCCGGTTCGGCGTGCGGGTTGCCGACGCCCGAATGGTCGGTCAAAAACGTGAACACTCCACCGGTCATTATCGCAAAGGTACGCAAAAGAAACTCAGTATCGAGGTCGTAGCTGCTTCCGTTTCCGCTCGCCATGACGGGGACAATACGGATACCCGCGTTTGCCGCCTCCGCAAGCGTTGCTTTTAAACTCTCAATAACCCTGCGGTTGTTGTGAGCGGGCGCGTCGGTAACCAAAAGCATTATTTTTACCGAATCGTTATTCCAATCGTGTTCGTATACCGCGTTAAACAATGCTTCGTCTAAAGCCTCGGGCCAATCGCCGCCGCCCGACGCACTCTGTTCACCTAAAACGCGGATTGCCTTTCGTATATCGGTGGTGAACTCATATGGAAGTATTACATATTCGTCACCGCTGTCGCGGTAAAAGTTTACCGAAAGACGGGTGGATATGTTCGAGTTTTCGCGACGCACCTCGTTTATGACGTCTTCGAGTTCAACTTGAAGATATTTCAATTCGTCGCCCATTGAGCCGGTTGTATCGAAAACTAACATTAAATCGAGAGATTTTTGTGGGGTTCGCGGCGCGGGGTTACTAATGTTGACCTCGATAAAGTCCGAATCCACCTCTATTAAGCTCCCCGAATTAACCCTAATATAATCCTTTGAGGCGCGGTTTTGGCTTTTTTGCTCGCCGAACAAATACGCCGTTCCGTTATGGTCGGTACGCGCGCTCCACAAAAGCGTTTCCGAACGAGACCCCCTCTGTCCCTCTGTAACATTAATAAGCTCAACCTTAACATTACGCAATGGGGTTCCGCTCCTCGTAACGCAGACTTCAATGCGCTCGGTCGGGTACAATTGCCAACGGGAGAGCATATTTCCCCATACCGAGCTTTTCGAGAATTGTCCCGTTTCAAACAAATCGACAAACTCGCCCCAATTGTGATTATCCCGCCACTCGCCCGCGGTGAGCGTACCCGCCGAATACTCGGGAATCTGCACCTGTTTCCCGCCCATAATGTGACCGGGTTTTCTGTCCGCTCTTTCGCCGTTGTATTCGCCGTCTACATCTGCGTCAACATTTTCGGCGACATGATACTCGACAGCGTCATCATACTCATACTCATAATCATTAACGGCGTCATTGTTACCCGCGTCCATGTCGCGGCGGTCGTTATTTGCGGGTTCGTCATTGTGTTCGCCGGCATACGGCACTTCTTGTTCTGCGTTTTTCGCGCCGCCACGGGTATAATCCTCGTTGTTACAGGCGGTCATAATAAGACTCAGCAACAAAACGACAGTTACGGTAAATATTTTTAGATTTTTCATACTCGGCACCTCTTTCTTTAGATGTTCTCTTATAGCAGTTCCCTTATACTATTAACACAATTTGGAAAACTAAAAGGTTGCACGAGAATGTTATATTATTTTAAAACTTTCTTTAAATACTCGCCGGTATAGCTCCCCTTACATTTTGCTATCTCCTCCGGCGTTCCCTGCGCGACAATAGCACCGCCCTTGTCGCCACCTAACGGGCCGAGGTCGATTATATAATCTGCGGTCTTTACCATATCGAGATTATGTTCGATAACAACAACGGTATTTCCCCCTTCGACGAGTTTTTGTAAAACTTCGATTAACTTATGAACGTCGGCGGTATGAAGTCCGGTTGTAGGTTCGTCCAAAATATAAATTGTCTTTCCCGTGCTTCTTTTTGCCAACTCGGTTGCGAGCTTAACCCGCTGTGCTTCTCCGCCCGATAGGGTCGTTGCCGATTGCCCGATTTTAATATATCCGAGTCCGACGTCATGAAGCGTTTCGAGCTTTCGCGATATGCGCGGAATTGCTTTAAAAAACTCCACCCCCTCTTCAACCGTCATCTGTAAAACTTCATAGATATTTTTACCTTTATAACGTATTTCGAGCGTTTCGCGACTGTATCTCTTTCCCTTACATACCTCACAAGGAACGTATACATCGGGCAAAAAGTGCATTTCTATTTTTATGATTCCGTCGCCTTCACAGGCTTCACACCGCCCCCCCTTGACATTAAATGAAAAACGTCCCGTCGAATACCCGCGCATTTTCGCCTCGGTAGTGGAAGCAAAAAGGTCGCGAATATCGGTAAAAACGCCGGTATATGTTGCGGGGTTTGAGCGGGGCGTCCTTCCTATCGGGGATTGGTCAATGTCGATTACCTTATCTAAATGCTCGGTACCCAATATTTTTCCGAAGCCGCCTGCGCGGGTGCGCGCTCGGTTCAACCTCGCCGCCAAGTGTTTGTACAATATCTCGTTAATAAGCGAGCTTTTTCCCGAGCCGGAAACCCCGGTGACACAGGTGAAAACACCAAGGGGGATGCGAACGTCTATATTTTTCAAATTGTTTTCCCGCGCCCCCGATATTAACAAAAGCCTCGATTTATCAATAGCGCGCCGCTTTGTCGGAACGGGGATTTTCTTTTTCCCCGAAAGATACTGTCCCGTAACGGAACCGCCACAGGCTTTTATGTCCGATATTTTACCCGCGCAAACAATGTCGCCGCCGTGAATCCCCGCCCCCGGGCCTATATCAACAATGTAATCGGCGGCTTTCATTGTGTCCTCGTCATGCTCTACGACGATTAATGTATTACCCAAATCGCGAAGGTGTTTAAGCGTTGCGATTAATTTATCGTTATCGCGCTGATGAAGTCCTATACTCGGCTCGTCAAGTATATATAATACCCCCATAAGCGAGCTTCCTATTTGGGTGGCGAGGCGTATCCTCTGACTCTCTCCGCCCGAAAGGGTTCCCGCCGCCCGCGAAAGGTTAAGGTATTCGAGTCCGACGCTTTTAAGAAACCCGAGACGTTCTTTTATTTCCTTAAGGATTGGTTCGGCAATAACCGTATCGCGTTCGCTAAAGCTCAAGCCGCGTATAAAATCTAAGGCGTCGCTTATGCTCATTGAGCAAAGCTTATGAATATTCACCCCGCCTATCGTCACCGATAACGCTTCTTTATTAAGTCGCTCCCCGTTACAATCGGGACAGGGGGTCTCGCTCATAAACGCCTGAATCTCGTCGCGTGAATAATTGCTCCCCGTATCGCGATAACGCCGCTCGAGGTTGTTGACGAACCCCTCAAAATCGGTATCGTAATAGGTTGTCCCCCTTTCGAATATACGCTTAACCTTGACCTTTTCGCCGTTTGTACCGTAAAGAAGAATGTTCAAAATTTTCTCGGGCAATTGTCCGACGGGGGTATCTACGGAGAATTTATAATGCTTTGCCAACCCGTCGAGATACATCTGACAAATCGTCCCGTCGGCATAGTTCCAGCCGAGGGCGCGGATTGCCCCTTCGCGGACGGAAAGCTCGCGGTTTGGGATTAATAACTGCGGGTCAACCCGCATAAAAGTCCCGAGTCCCGTACATTTGGGACACGCGCCGAACGGGTTGTTAAACGAGAACATTCGCGGCGTTAATTCTTCAATGGAAATCCCGTGCTCGGGACAGGCGTAGTTTTGACTGAAATGAAGCTCTTGTGCGGGGTCGCCGTTGATATCCGCAAATATTGTTCCTCCCGATAAGCTTCCGGCAATCTCGAGCGAATCGGAAAGGCGCGAGCGAATATCGTCCTTGATAACAAGCCGGTCGATAATTACTTCTATATCGTGCTTTTTGTTTTTATCAATAACGATTTTTTCGCTTAATTCATAGATTGAACCGTCAATCCGAACCCGTACATACCCCTGTTTGCGAAGCTCATCCAATTCCTTTCGATATTCACCCTTGCGCCCGCGCACAATCGGCGACATAATCTGAAGCTTAGTTTTCGGGGGGAGCTTCATTATCTTAACAACAATTTCGTCAACCGTCTGTTGTTTTATTTCCTTCCCGCATACGGGACAATGCGGAACGCCTATTCTCGCGTACATAAGCCGAAGATAATCGTAAATTTCGGTAACGGTACCGACCGTTGAGCGCGGATTTCGCGAGGTCGTTTTCTGGTCAATTGATATAGCCGGCGAAAGCCCCTCTATACTGTCGACATTCGGCTTTTCCATCTGACCGAGAAACTGTCGCGCATACGATGAAAGACTTTCGATATATCTTCTTTGCCCGTCGGCATAAATTGTGTCAAACGCGAGCGACGACTTCCCCGAGCCGGAAAGCCCCGTCATGACAATAAGCTTGTCCCGCGGCAACTCGAGCGAAATGTTTTTCAGATTATGCTCGCGCGCACCTTTGATAATGATTTTCTTAATCGGCAAATTATCACTCGCCTTTCTTTAATCTTTAGATGTTCCCATAATATACTATAACATATGTAGCTACATATAGCAATAGATTTTTTAAAATTTAAGCGTTAAGCGGTATAGTTGTATTGACAAATACTTTTTTATAGTGTAGAATACTCATAAAACTTATACAGGAGGAGTTCATGCAAAAAAATACAAAAAGCGATTACGGCGACCACAGCTTAAAAGCTCTTAAAGGCCCCGACCGCGTTCGAAAACGCCCCGCCGTTATATTCGGCTCCGACGGGATTGAAGGGTGTAAACACTCGGTTTTTGAAATATTATCCAATTCCATAGACGAGGCAAGAGAGGGGTACGGGAAACGAATAACCATTACGAGATATGCGGACAAATCAATTGAGGTCTGTGATAACGGGCGAGGAATACCCATTGACTTTAACAAAAACGAAGACAAATACAACTGGTACCTTGCTTTTTGCACCTTATACGCCGGCGGAAAGTATGATAATAATTCCGGCGGGGATTATTCGTTTGCATTGGGGTTAAACGGACTCGGGCTTTGCTCGACGCAATATGCCGCCGAATACATGGAGGTTGAAGCGGACAACGGGACATGGAACTATAAATTAAGCTTTGAAAAAGGCTTTAATGTAACTTTACAAAAGGACGAGCGCGGATTTGTAAAATCAAAGTCGAGCGGAAAAAGCGGAACGCGTATAAAATGGCGACCCGACACAGATGTTTTTACCGATATAAATATTGACGACGATTATTTTAACGATATTTTACGGAGACAGTCGATTGTAAACGGCGGGTTGGAGTTTTTGTATCGTGCCGAGAACGACGACGGGGGTTTTGTCGAAACAATATATTGTTACAAAAACGGTATAGATGATTATTTGAAAGAGGCGTTGGGCGACGCCGCCGCAATTTCCGCCCTGCAAAGCTGGGAAGCGGAGCGCAAGGGAAAAGACCGCGACGACAAAGACGAGTACAGGGTGCGGCTAAAATGCGCGTTTGTATTTGCACATAATCCGCAGCCGCCTTTGGTTGAACATTATCACAACTCGTCGTGGTTAGAATACGGCGGAAGTCCGGATAAAGCGTTGAGACAGGCGTTTGTATCGCAAATTGACGCTTATATGAAACAATCGGGGAGGTATAATAAAGGCGAGGGGAAGATAAGCTTTACCGATATTGAGGATTGTCTTATATTCATTTCCTCAAACTTTTCGACACAGACGAGCTATGAGAATCAAACAAAAAAAGCCGTCTCAAACAGGTTTATATACGAGGCTATGACCGATTGGTTAAAAAGCAATCTCGAGGTATACTTTCTCGAAAACAAAACCGAAGCCGCCCAAATTTGCGAACAAATCCTTGTTAACAAAAGAAGCCGCGAGAATGCAGAAAAAACACGGCTCAATTTAAAGAAAAAGTTGGCGGGCAATGTCGATATAGCGAATCGAGTCCAAAAATTTGTGGATTGTCGAAGTAAAGACCTTACAAAGCGAGAATTATACATCGTTGAGGGCGATTCGGCATTGGGCGCGGTTAAACTCGCAAGAAACGCCGAGTATCAGGCGGTTATTCCCGTCCGCGGAAAAATACTCAACTGTTTAAAAAGCGGGTATGATAAAATATTTAAAAACGACATAATTACCGATATAATAAAAGTTTTAGGGTGCGGCGTCGAGGTGAAATCAAAGGCTAAGGATTTATCGTCGTTTAACATAGAAAACCTTCGTTGGAGCAAGGTGATAATATGCACCGATGCCGATGTTGACGGTTATCAAATCCGAACGCTAATTTTAACCATGCTCTATCGCCTTACCCCACATTTAATAAGCGACGGTTACGTTTATATTGCCGAATCGCCGTTATATGAAATCAACAGTAAGGATAACACATTTTTTGCATATACCGAAAAAGAAAAAGCTCGCATTATTAAAAATTTAGAAGGCAAAAAATACACGATTCAACGCTCAAAGGGGTTGGGTGAAAATGAGCCGGACATGATGTCGCTCACCACAATGAACCCCGATACAAGACGGCTTATAAAGGTTATGCCGACCGATATGGGACACACAAAGGATATGTTCGATTTGCTCCTCGGCGACAATCTTCAGGGGAGAAAAGACTTTATAAGCGAATACGGCGCACAGTATTTGGAGGTCGCCGACATTTCATGAACAATAACGATTTGGCATTATGCCCGCGCTGTAGTACGGCGGTGAACATTTACACGCCCGATTGCCCCACCTGCGGATACTTTATATGGGGTGACGATGAAGAAGATTTGGAAGCCGACCCGTCGGGTGCGTCAGGAATAAGCAGCGGGTTTAAAGAAGACTTTGCCGACGAGGACGCTTTCGAGGATTATTGCGACTATAACGACGCCGATTTTGTGGATTTTGATTTTGCCGATTGGGACGACGATTTGTTGGAGGAGGATTGGTGAGCTAAACAAGAGCTAAACGCTCCTTTCTTCCTCAAATAACTCTATAATTTCTCTCGGCGCATAGGTGAACATTCCTGTTTCTGAATCAGAAATGCCCCTGCAAGTGTCAGAACGATAGAATCGTTCGATTGTTTCTTCATATGTCCAACTATGGCTTTGTGCTAAATTTTCAACCACCAAGCATAATAGCGAAGTATCGTCAAACATAATCTACACCTCATAGCTTTCTTTGAATTTTAATTGTGCAATCCCTTTTTGCGTAGCAATACAATATTGATTATTCGGACTTGAATAACTCAACTGACGAATAAAGAATTTTTTATCATCTTCTTTAATTCGTCCTTTGCCTCCTGATAAGGAATAGCGTTTTCATCAAGATATTCCCGTATTTCATCTAAAAGATACTCCATGCCGAGTGTATGAGTAACTTCATAATGGACGGTATATAAGTCCCATAGGCGACCGTTTTTCAGCGTTTCATATGCTGTGGTTTTATCACCGCCAAAGAATTTCCTTGCTGTGATTTCGATTACCCATACGACATACTCCATGATTTCTAATGTCATTTTTCCGGAAGGCATAGTATTTATCCTTTCGCATTTTTATATTTTCACTATTCCTTATTATACAATACTTTATTATATTTTGCAAGTATAAATATGACCATTACTTTTCGAGCCATAAAAAGCTCTGCGAAATCAGTCAAGCTCTCGAGCGAAATGAATCCGTTCATAAGCTCTCTTTCAAACTTTTCCCTCGCGGCGAATCCATTCAATCGGAAATATTACCCCCCCTTAAACAATAAAACACCGTTATTCCGTTGGGTATAAAACTCATCGTCGCTCATTTCCTCAAACCCGTCAAACGACGCAATCAGATAATATATTTCCCGCTCAAGCGAAGGTATTCCCTCAACCTCTGCAACTAAACGTATGAATTGTTTATCCTCTTTTTTGTGTTTAGGGGACAATTTCGTTAACAACGTCTCGGTGCAACAAATATATGTCACCATTGTTTTTTTATCGTCATTGTCTATAATTCTGCTCGCGCTGTATGAACCCCAAATATTCTTGTCGCATATTACATCTAAAGCTTTAACCGTCGTGGTCAATCCATCGGCCGTCAATGATTCGGTATTAACCGTTTCAACCCAAATAAGTCCGTCCTCGTATTCAATAAATGCGGTATGACTGATAAAAAGGTTAAAACCGCCAATGGCGACGGCAACGGTAATAATAAACGATATAACGGCAATCAATATATTTTTCCAAAAAAATTTCTTCTTTATAGCTTTTAAAATGTCGATTTTGGCTTTATTGTCTTGAGTCGTCTTTTTTATTTCGGTCTGCATTTGAATTAGCTCCCGCTCACAATGCTCGCAGGTTTTTATGTGTTCCGAAACCGCCGCCCGGCTTTCCTCGCTTAAAACATTGTCCGCGTAGAGCGGAAGTAAATCTCTGATAATCGCGCAATCAATATTATTATTCATTTTCTGTTGCCTCCTTAATTTTATTTTTTGCCCTGTGAAATGTTACCCGCGCCCAGCTCTCTGATTTTTCAAAAAGCTCGCCGATTTCCGCAAATGAAAGCTCCGCAAATACTCGTAACGAGAAAACCTCTTTATACGGCTGTTCTAAAACATGGAGCGTTTTGTGGATTTCAAAAGCTTGTGCCTTATCAGAAAAGCATAATTCAAAATGCTCTTCATATGTTATTTGCTCCGGCATTTCGACGATGTTTTTATTTCGCTTAAGCAGATTATAATAGGTATTCTTCGCGATTTGACACAGCCATACGCGAATATTACAATCCCCCTTGAATTTATCCGCCGCCTTGATTGCTTTAATAAAAGCCTCGCTCGTTATATCCTCGGCAATATGCTTATTCCTGCATAAGGACAGCGCGTAATTATAAACATCGTCGGCGTGCGTATTATAAAGGTCGTTAAAATCCACTTACCCTCACCTCCTCGTGTATAAGACAATCGAATTTGCGATTCGTTACAAGATTATAACATATTTTTTCTATTTTTTTCAATACAACGGTTGAAATATTATATAATATATAGTATAATAGAAAAAATACGATATTGGGAAACAACATGAAGAAAATAGATATGACCCGCGCGTATACTCCCGGCGAAGAAATAGGCAATGCAATTACCCACGGTGCGGTAGCGTTGACCGCATTAGGCGGGATTGCCCCCGCCGCGGTTCACGCGTATATTCAAAGAGGCGCGTTGGCGACCGTCGGGACGACGATATTCATGTGTTCGTTGTTTTTGATGTTTTTGGCGTCCTCTCTTTATCACGCAACCTCGAGCGGTACAAAACAAAAACAGGTTATGCAAATCCTCGACCATATATTTATATACGTCGCAATCGCGGGAACATATACGCCCATTTCGCTTTCGATTATTGGCGGGTGGCAGGGGGTTGTGGTCGCTTCAATTCAATGGGCAATGGTTATTTTCGGGATTTTATATAAATCGTTAGTTAAGAAAAAAATACCGAGGTTGTCGCTTACTATTTATCTCGTAATGGGGTGGTCGGTAATATTTGTTCTCCCCCTGTTTATTCGAAACGCCGATTTAGGTATGCAGTTATTGCTTCTCGGCGGCGGAATATTCTACTCGAGCGGAACATTTTTCTACAGAAAAAAGGACAGGCGTTTTTTTCATATGGTCTGGCACTTATTCGTTAATTTCGGCGCGATTTGCCACTTTTTAGCAATCCTCTTATTCCTTGAGGTGAGCAATTAAGCGGCTAAGTAATAATAATTAAGCAGTGTCCCTGATAACCACTGCTATATAAATTAAAACAAGGAGGTTTCTTTATAATGGGAAACGAAAAATTTATCCATAACCTTATTTTAACCGCAATAGTTGCGGCGGTTTATGCGGCATTGACCGTTGCCCTGCCGTTACAGTACGGCGCGGTACAGTTTCGGGTAGCGGAAATATTAACGCTTTTATGTTTCTATAATAAAAGGTTTATACCCGCGCTGATATTAGGTTGTTTCATAGCGAATCTTCCGAGCGAATTGGGTTGGATTGATTGGGTGTGCGGAACCGCGGCAACGGCGATTGCGGTTGTTTTTATGCCGCGAATAAAAAATATATGGTTAGCGGCTACGCTTCCGGTTATAACCAACGCGGTAATTGTTGGGGCGATGTTGACTTATTTGTTTAAAATGCCGTTCGTTATAAGCTCCGCGTTTGTCGGTCTGGGACAGTTTACCGTAATTATGGTTATCGGAGTTCCGCTTTTTAAATTTGTTTTAAGTAAGAACAGAAATATAATGCAGTTGATACAAAGGGGTTAATGTGGATTATAGCTTATTGGAGCCGTGCCTTGATAAACACGGTAAGGAAAAAGGCTCGCTCATCACAATTCTGCAGGAGGCACAGGGAATATACGGGTGGCTTTCGACGGAATTGCTCGAATATATCGCCGAAAAAACCGAGATTCCCGCCGCAAAGATAATGGGGGTCGCGACATTTTATGCCGGCTTTCGGGACAAGCCGGCGGGAAAAAACTTGATTCTTCTGTGTCAGGGGACAGCCTGTCACGTGAACGGCTCGGCAGAAATCGAAAACGCGATTAAAGATTATCTCAAAATTAACGAAGGCGAAATAACCGAGAACGGCTTATTTTCGTACAATAATGTCGCCTGTCTCGGCTGCTGCAGCTTGTCACCGGTAATGATGATTAACGACAAGGCGTATGGAAAATTAACGAGAGAAAGCGCGGTAAAAATTCTTAAAACAATTGAAAAAGAAGAAGAGGAAGAGAGGGCTTCAATATGAGGGTAACGGTTGGCATGGGGTCGTGCGGAATCGCGGCGGGTGCCGATAAGGTATATACCCTGTTGCGGGAAAAGGGGCTTTCCCCCGTCATAACCGGTTGTAACGGTATGTGTTACCTCGAGCCGATTGTCACCGTTGACGAAAAGGTTTATACAAGGGTCGACGAAACAAAAATAGACGATATAGTAAATACAAAAAACGAGGCTTGCGTCACCGAGCCGGAACCCGATTCATTTAAAATTGCGTTACGCAATTGCGGGGTTATCGACCCCGAAAATATAGACGAATATATCGAAAAGGGCGGCTATAAAGCATCGGAAAAATGCGTTACCGAATTAAGCTCGGAACAGATTATTGAGCTTGTAAAAACATCGGGCATAGGCGGCAGGGGGGGCGCGGGCTTCCCAACCTGGTTCAAATGGAACGCGGCGCGAAATTCTCCCGGAGAAGAGAAATATATAATCTGTAACGCGGACGAGGGCGACCCGGGTGCGTTTATGGACAGAGCCATTCTTGAGGGCGACCCACATTCCGTACTCGAAGGAATGATTATCGCGGCAAAAGCAATAAGCGGCGATAACACCACAACGGTCAAGGGTATAATCTATGTCAGAGCGGAGTACCCTCTCGCAATAAAAAGACTCACCGTCGCCATTGTGCAGGCGCAGGAGCGCGGGTATTTAGACGCGCGGTTTAATGTTCGCATTAAAGCGGGCGCGGGTGCGTTTGTATGCGGAGAGGAAACGGCATTAATCGCATCGCTCGAGGGTGAGCGCGGAATGCCGCGACTCAAGCCCCCCTTCCCCGCCGAAAAAGGATACAAACAAAAACCGAGTAATATAAATAACGTAGAAACCTTTGCAAATATACCGTGGATAATAAATAACGGCGGCGACGCTTTTGCAAAAATCGGAATCGCAGATTCAAAAGGAACAAAGGTATTCGCGCTTACCGGGAAGGTCGTTAAAGGGGGACTCGTCGAGGTTCCTATGGGGAAAACTATACGCGAGGTTGTATACAACGAGGGCGGCGGCATTATAGGCGGCAAAAAGCTTAAGGCGGTACAATTGGGCGGGCCGTCGGGCGGTTGTATACCCGAAGAATTGCTCGATACCCAAATCGGTTATAAGTCGCTTTCCGAAACGGGCGCAATCATGGGGTCGGGCGGTATGGTCGTCATGGACGACTCAACCTGTATGGTCGATATGGCGAGGTATTTTCTCGACTTCACCTGTAAAGAAAGCTGTGGCAAATGCACACATTGTCGAATAGGCAATAAACGTATGCTCGAAATTCTCGAGCGCATATGCGACGGAAAAGGAAAAGACGGAGATATTCAATTGCTCGAGGAATTGGGGAGGGGGATTAAGGCGGGTTCGTTATGCGCCTTGGGACAGTCTGCGCCGAATCCCGTTTTAACCACAATTAAATATTTCAAAAACGAGTATGAAGCGCATATTAAACAAAAGAAATGCCCCGCGCATAGTTGTAAGGCTTTATTGACATATTCGATTGACCCGAACAAATGTAAGAGGTGCAATTTATGCGTGAAGAAATGCCCCGCAAATGCAATTACCGATTTAATTATAGACAACGGCAAATGTACCAAATGCGGAAGTTGCTTCGAGCTATGCAAATTCGGGGCAATTACGGACAATTGACAGTTGACAGTTATTTTAAGTAGGCAACCTCGTATGGCAGAATTTTTCAGCCGGCGAATGTCGGAAGAGGTTTTCGGAGGTTGCCGGTATAAGAGGTTTTAATAGGTGAAGTTATTTATAAATTCTAAAGAGGTTGCTTTTAAATCGGGTGAAACGGTTTTGCAAATAGCGCGTAACAACGGCGTCGATATTCCGTCGTTGTGTCATTATGACGCGGTGAAAACCTACGGCTCGTGCGGAATCTGCATGGTTGAATGTATCACCGATAATAAGAGCGCGAGGCTTATCCGCGCCTGTTCAACAGTGGCGACGGACGGCATGGTTATAAACACCGAGAACGAACGTATAACGGCAAATCGGCGGCTTGTGTTAGACCTTCTTTTGTCCGACCACAGCGGTGACTGTAAGCCTCCCTGTGCATTAGCCTGTCCCGCAGAAACCGATTGTCAGGGATATGTAAAATTAATCGCCGACGGAAGCTATTCCGAGGCAAAAAAGCTCATTACCGAAAAAATCCCGTTCCCCGCGTCAATAGGGCGGGTTTGTCCGCGTCCGTGCGAGGACGCCTGTCGCAGGGGGTTGGTAGAGGAACCCGTTGCGATTGCTCAACTAAAACAATTTATCGGCGATAACGTGAAGGAGAGCGACCTAAACAAAGCTTGCAAGCCTTGCGCGCCGTCCCCGAAGCAATTGACGGGGAAAACGGTAGCCGTCATCGGCGGTGGCCCCGGGGGGCTTTCGGCGGCGTTTTATCTGCGCTTAAAGGGACATTCGGTCACAATTTTTGAAGCAATGCCAAAAATGGGCGGTATGCTGCAATACGGAATACCCGAATATCGTTTACCCAAAAGTATACTACAAAAAGAAATTGATGTTGTTTCGGAAATAGGCGTCGAATTTCGCAACAACGAAAAAATCCGTCTTGATGATGTAAAAGACAAATATGATGCAATTATTGTCGCGCTCGGAGCGTGGAAGAATACAGATATGCGTTGTGCGGGGGAAGAGCTTAGCGGCGTTATCGGCGGCATAGACTTTTTGCGCGAACCGCCGGACATCTCCGGAAAGCTTGTCGCGGTAGTCGGCGGCGGAAATACCGCTATGGATGTGTGTCGAACCGCGATAAGGCTCGGCGCAAAAAGCGTTTATTGCATTTATAGGCGCACCCGCGACGAAATGCCCGCACAAGCTTGTGAAATAACCGAAGCGGAAGAGGAAGGTGTTGTTTTCAAATTCCTGACCAATCCTATCGAGATAAAAGGCGAAAATAATACGGTCAACTCGGTTTTGTTACAGGTTATGGAATTGGGCGAGGCAGATGCGTCGGGGAGGCGCGCGCCCGTACCGATTGAGGGAAGGACGGAGCTTTTAAAGACGGATATCGTTATATCGGCAATAGGGCAAAAACCAAATTTAAAAGGCTTCGACGCTCTCGAAAAAACAAACCGCGGAACAATTATTGCCGACCCCGATACTTTTTTAACAAATGTCGATAGGGTATTTGCGATAGGCGACGCGACAAATAAAGGCGCAGATATTGCCGTTTCTGCAATCGGCGAAGCGGGGCGTTGCGCTAAAGCCGCAGACGGCTTTTTGAGGGGCGAGGATATAAACGCGACTCCCGCGTATCTTGTGAAGGACAAAAAAAACGCCGAGGATTTTGCGGCTTATGAAAAACAACCCCGCGTTAAAATTAAACACAGAAGCCCTCAAGAAAGGGCGAAGGATTGGGGCGAAATATACACTATATTTGATGAAGAATCGGCAAGGAAGGAAGCAAACCGCTGTCTCGAATGTGGTTGCTCGGCATACCGCGATAACGATTGCGGCTTGATTGAATATGCAAACCGCTACTCTGTTCAGCCCGACAAATATGCCGGCGAGGTCAACCGCGTATCAATTCCGCGAGACGACCACCCCGATATAATACGCAACCCCGAAAAGTGTATTCTTTGCGGCTTGTGCGTTAGGGTTTGCGACGAGGTTGAAGGGGTGACCGCGTTGGGGTTTGCGGGGCGCGGCTTTGATACAATCGTTAAACCCGCTTTGGATAAGCGTTTAAAAGACACCACCTGTAACTCATGCGGGAGGTGTGAGGAAATATGCCCGACGGGTGCATTGACTCAAAAGTATAACTCAAAAATATAGAGGAGAAAATCTATGACAACACAAGAAAAATTGAATCATTGTTATCAAAGCGTTAAGGAGAAATTAGACGGGTTTGTGCCGAGGGTCGCGCTCATACTCGGCTCGGGCTTGGGCGCGCTCGCCGACGAAATCGACGCCGTTAAAACAATCGACTATTCCGAAATCGAAGGGTTTCCGCAGTCTACCGTTCAAGGGCATAAGGGCCGATTTGTTTTCGGGAAAATCGACGATGTTCCCGTTGTTATAATGCAGGGGCGGGTTCACTTTTATGAAGGATACTCGATGCAGGATACCGTATTACCCGTGCGGCTTATGAGAAAAATCGGCGCGGAAATATTGTTCCTAACTAATGCGGCGGGTGGAATAAGCTTTGGGGCGGGCGAATTTATGCTCATCACAGACCACATAAGCACATTTATCGAAAGCCCGTTAATCGGCGCAAATCTCGACGAATTTGGGGTACGGTTCCCCGATATGAGCGAGATATATAATAAAGAGCTCAACGCAATTATACGCGCTACTGCCGAGTCGTCAAACATAAAGCTTAACGAAGGCGTTTATGTACAAACAACCGGGCCAAACTTTGAATCGCCCGCCGAGGTTAAGATGCTCCGCACATTGGGCGCGGACGCAGTGGGAATGAGTACCGCCTGTGAAGCTATGGTCGCAAATCATGCGGGAATGAAGGTGTGCGGAATCTCATGTGTTGCCAACTTAGCCGCCGGTTTATCGAATAACCCGCTTACCCACGCAGAGGTGATGGAAGCTTCCGACGCGGCGGCACCCGTTTTCAAAAAGCTTATAAAAGGCGCGATTGCGGCAATGAAATGAAAAGCTTAGTGAATATTCAATTGTCGGAAAATGAAGATTCGGTCATCATTCTTGACCAACGGTTGTTACCTTCGAGGATAGAATATCTCGAACTCCGAACGGCGGAGGAAATGTATGACGCAATACGGCTTTTAAAAATTCGCGGCGCGCCCGCAATCGGGATTTTTGCCGCTTACGCAATGTACGTATTATCAAAAGTTTCAAAAAAGTCTCGCGAAAAAACTCTTGAACAATACGGCGACTACCTCAAATCGGCGCGCCCTACCGCCGTTAATTTACAATGGGCGGTTGACCGTATGTTATGTGCGAGCGATTTGAGGGCAGAGTGTCGCGCCGTTCACGATGAAGACGCGGCAATGTGTGAAAAAATCGCGGAAAACGGTTTGACGCTTTTAAAAGACGGAGACTGTGTTTTAACACATTGTAACGCGGGCGCATTGGCGACCTCGCGTTACGGCACCGGGTTAGGCGCGCTTATATTGGGGCGGGAACGCAAAATGAACTTTAAAGCATATGTAGATGAGACTCGCCCGTTGATGCAGGGGGCGAGAATAACCGCGCTTGAGTTAATGAACGCGGGTGTTGACGTAACCCTAATATGCGATAATATGGCGGGCATAGTTATGGCACAAAAAAGAGTCAACGCCGTATTTGTCGGCTGTGACCGGGTTGCCGCCAACGGAGATGTTGCAAATAAAATCGGAACATCGGGGCTTGCGATTTTATCGAAGCATTACGGTATACCTTTTTATGTATTCTGCCCGTCATCTACGGTCGACGCAAAATGTAAAACCGGCGCGGATATAATCATTGAGGAGCGCGATTCGAGCGAAATCACCGAAATGTATTTTAAGGAACAAATCGCGCCGCAAGGGGTAAAGTGTTTTAACCCCGCCTTTGACGTCACCCCGCGAGAATTGATTACCGGAATAGTCACCGAAAACGGTATTGTATATACCGCTTAACTATCAAATTTAACGCATAATTGCGGTCTTTTTGCCGCCATACTGCGTTAAAATTTTCTTAAATATAAGCGTATATTCGCGAAAATTTTGCCTTGTCTGACGACAAAAATCCGCGCAAATCCAGTGTCAAATCTAATAGTTAAGCGGTATAATCTAAAAAGCCGAACGATTTAACGCTCGGCTTTTTTTAATGTCATTTTCGGGCAGTTCCCAACCGCCTATTTAACCAAAACAATTACACTCTCCGCAGTTATCTCGAGAATCCTAAACAATTCCGAAACCATTTGGCGTTCGGGTGAGGTCGGTTGTCCCTCAAAGCGTTCAAGCGCGCCCTCTTCAGAAACCTTATAGAGATTCATTCCGTCGGTCAGTAAATCAGAGCTGTTCCTGTAGAATTCGAGACCGTTAGGAATTTCCGCGGCTTTTGAGAAGCTTTCGTTTTTCACCGTGAATACAATTGATTCTCCGTTTTGATTAATTACAAATGATGATAAATCGGCACTTCGCTCAAAGCTCGGCGCGTTTCCGAGGGTGGTATATAAATCGGTCGAAACGCCGCTCGAAATGTCAAATCTGTAAACGGACGAATTTGACGAGAAGTAAATCGAGTTACCGTTAAGCGCGAGTATAACCGCGTCATGTGAAGAAGAAGGCACGGGAAGGATTCCGAACGAATCCCTGTCTATTATATAAATAGCATTTGCGTCTTTATTCTTCACCCGCATGACTATTCTGCGGTTTATATCATCATAAAATGCGTTCATTAATTCGCCCGAGCCGACCGGCTTGCTTATATCAATGCTTTCGAGGCTCTTTGTTACGGCGTCGGCAACAAGAAGTACCGATTTGTCGCCGTCGGTTCCGCTTATAAGAATTGATTTTCCCGTTACGGAAAAGCGTTTTTTGTAGTTGTGCAATGCGTATTCAGAAACGGGGATTATTTCTAAATCGTTCGATATTTCATACAGCGTAACCGCACCGCCGGTGAAAGCAATAAACTTATTATCGCTTATAAAGCTCGCTTCGATTATACCGGGGATATTAAAACTAACGCTGTTTTCATAATCGGCGGGAAGATTTGTAAACACCGGCTCTTCATACTCTTCTTCGGTGTAATACGGTGCCTCAAATTCGGGTTCGAACAATTCATCTTCGCTTATATAAGGAACAAAATCATCGTCCGTCATTCCGATTTTTACAACCGCGACATCTTTTTGATGACGGAAATCATCTATAAGCGTTGCGGGTGCATAGACCTTCGCTCCGATAATTTGAGCGGAATCATCATAGAATGAATCAAAATCGCCCGATTCATAAAAGTCCTCAGACAGCTTTACCAACGTAACCTCATTGTCGCCGTCGAGTATATACAACGCTTCAACCACAATGTTCCCCGTATCCGAAACCAACTCAAACGTGTTTTGCATTTCGTTATAGGTTATCGAATTGTTAAAGGACAAAAACAGGGTTTTTGTTCCCAAATCGGACGACGCGGCTTTTATAGCGGTACCCGTGCTGTAAATCTCTCCCGGCGGGGTCGGGTTGTTACCATTGTTAGACCCACCTTGAAAAAATGCAAAAAGCCCTACTGTCAACGAAACGGCGGCAACGGCAACCGTCGAAGGAATGTGCCACCAGCGTTTGCTGACGACTTTAAAAGAGGAACGCTTTGCAGAACGGCGAACCTTTGCCGAATCAAAGGTATATTCTTTCATCAGCTCTTTGTAAAATTCATTTTTGTTCATAACCCAATTCCTCCTATTCCTTAAAATTCTTTTAAAATTTTAAAAACTCTAAAAATCAAATATTAAATTTCTTCTTTTGTCTTTCTATCGTTCGATACAGTTTATTCTTTACCGACGATAATGTAATGTCGAGTTCTTTAGCAATTTCGTCTAACTTTTTGTCACAGACGAAATGAAGGTAAAATATTTTACCCGTAACCGCGTCTTGTGCCGCGATATCTTCAAAAATTTGACGCGCTAACATTTCGTTGCACAATACATCTTCCAACTGTTTGGAGTTTTTCGACATCTCGGATTCGATTTCGTACATTTGTTCGTCGGTATATTCCGCAAATGAAGAAACCGGCGAATGTTTCTTTAAACCGCCAAAATAATTCTTACACTCAAACTTCGCCATATTGATAAGAAACGCTTCGGGGTTTTCTATATCGTTATGACCTTTTTTGAGGATTCGCCTAAAAAAACGCGCATATATATTCTGAAGAATATCCTCAACATCAAGAATATTTCCGCATTTGTTCACGACAAAGCGCGAAATGGCGTTGACCGTTTCGGCGTAAACACTATTGAAGTAATAATCAAGCTCGTATTTTTGATTTTCGAGATTGTTCATATTTATTTAGCCTTTTCACTTTAGTAGTATGGGGATTTAACGAAAAAGTTTCACTTTTTGTAAATAATTCATTAAAAGTGATTAAACGATATATTTTTTCCAATAATTAAGCGAACAGTTTTTTAGAAGTTCCCTAAATTATTAAAAGAGGTGCATTATGAAAACATATCTTTCGTTCTTACTTAAGAAACACGGTTTATCAATCGCTATGCTCACGGGGGCGTTTGCGGCAATCGCGCTCGCGGGGTTCACCACGTTCGCCGCCGACTGTGAGCGGCTTCCGGAAAAGGTGCTTCGCCTTCATATAATTGCAAATTCCGATTCGGAGGAAGACCAGCTTTTCAAGTATCAACTCCGCGACCATATACTGCGTGAGTATTCGCCGATGTTAGGCGGGTGCGATTCGTTGCCGGAGGCAAAATGTGTAAGTGAACAGCTATTGCCCAAAATTGAACTCGCGGCTCTAAGCTTTGCCGATGAAAACGATTACAAAACCGAGATTAAAACAGAACTCACAGAGATGTATTTTACAACGCGGGTTTATGAAGGCTTCACGCTCCCCGCCGGCAATTACACCGCGCTCAGAGTCACAATCGGCGAAGGCGCGGGAAAGAATTGGTGGTGCGTAATGTTTCCGCCGTTATGCGTCCCCGCCGTTACCGATGATTCCGAGTTTTCTAAAAACGCGGCAATTGATGCGATTCACATTCCCGAAACGGGCGGCGACGGAACAAAAATAAAATTTGCCGTATTTGAATTTTTATCCGGATTATTCAAGTGATTTCCCAATAGCTTTCCTTTTCGTGTCGTTGAGGTCGCTCCATTAAATCGCGGAGCGATTCCTTTAAATCGGCTCCCTCATAGCATATTTTATAAAGCTGTTCACAAATCGGCGTATCTACACCGTGTTCCTTTGCTAATTTTAATGCGATTTTTACACATTCGTACCCCTCAACCGTTCCGACCCTTTTTACAGCTTCGGCGGCGGGGACACCTTGTCCTATTAATAAGCCCGCCCTGTGATTGCGCGAATGTGCAGAGGTACAGGTGACAATTAAATCGCCCACCCCGGAAAGCCCCGTAAATGTCTGCCACCTTGCGCCGAGCGCGGTACCCAATCGTTTTATTTCCGACAAACCGCGGGTCATTAATGCGGCGGTAGCGTTGTCACCTAAGCCCATCCCCAATGCTACTCCGCAGCAAAGGGCGATGGGGTTTTTTAATGCGCCGCCCAGCTCGCTACCTATTATATCGTCGTTTATATATATGCGAAATGTTTTAGTTTGTAGCGTCGTTTGGATATATTCCGCACTTTTGGGGTCGACGCTCGCCGCGACAACCGTTGTCGGGTTTCCCCGCCCGACCTCTTCCGCGTGACAAGGGCCGGTCAGGATTACAATATTATTTGTGACGAATACCCCTATTATTTCCGAAAGGCGACAGGTGATTCGTTCTCCCCCGCAAATACAATCTGCGAACCCCTTGCTCATATTCACGACAACGGCGTTTCTCGGTATATGCGGGGCAACCTCCTCGGCAACCGCGCCCATAAACTTTGACGGAACGGCAAAGACGACTATATCCGCGCCTTCGGCTTTTGAAATGTCATTGGTAAATTCTATTTCATCGGGAATAACAACACCGGGGAGGAGTTTTTTATGCTCCTTATCCTTTTTTATTGTTTCGATTTCGTCAACAAATTTGGAATAACAGGTGACATTATGCCCTTCCTTATTCCAAAGTACAGCTAATGCCGTTCCGAACCCACAGCCGAGTATGAATATTTTTTTCATGTTTATGACCATTTCTTTCCCAATTTTTTTTCGTTTCCGGTAATAAGTCTTTTTATATTCCCTCTATGCTTGAATATAAGCAAAGCCGCGATTATTGCCGAAAAAATCGCCCCCATATAAGAATATGAGTGTTCGCTTTGACGTACATTGTGTTCGGTAAGCCCTACGCAAACGGGGTACAATGCCGCCGCAATAACCGAACCCAACGATACATATTTAGAGAGCAATACTATTATTATAAACACTAAAAGCGCGATTAACGCAGCCTCCCAATTTATAACAAGTCCGGTTGCAACCGTAACCAAAACCGCTTTACCGCCTTTAAATTTGTAGTATAACGGGTAACAGTGACCTAAAACGGCAGATAATGAGCCGAGCCATAACACAAGGGAATAAAATCGTTCGGCGGCTATTCCGGGGAGCAAAAAATCCACGGCAAACGGGTTGGTCATTTGTTCCCAAAATAAATGGTAAAAACCGCATACAAGAAGAATCGAGACAACCCCCTTGAGTACGTCGCACAATAATACAACCGCCGCCGCGCCCTTGCCCATAGTTCGTAAAACATTAGTCAAGCCGGGGTTTCCCGAACCCATTTCGCGAATATCCTTACCGCTTTTAATTTTTGCGGCAATAATAGCGGGGTTTATACTGCATATTAAATAAGGAACAATAATGGCGAAAGCCATACAAATATATAAATACACAAAAACCCTCCTCTTAATAAAACTGTCAACTGTCAACTGTCAACTGCCATCGCCTCGTTCTCGCGGGATTATTTTTATGGGCGTCATGTCTAAACCGAAGGCTTCTCTTATTTGATTCTCGATATATCGCTGATACGAAAAGTGAAACAAATCAATTTTATTGCAAAACACAACAAAGGTGGGCGGTTTTGTATCGGCTTGGGTGATGTAATAAAGCTTGAGTCGTTTTCCGCGGTCTGTCGGCGGTTGAACCCTTGAAGTAGCATATGCCAACATATCGTTAAGCCGACCGGTGCTTATGCGCGTTGTGTTTTGCGTTAAGGTAGTTTTTATAAGCTCAAAAAGCTTGTCGATACGTTGCCCCGTTTCTGCCGAAATGAACACATACGGCGCGTAGGACATGAACGAGAAATCCACCGCCAATTTCTTTCGAAATATGCTCATTGTCTTATCGTCTTTTTCGATTAAATCCCATTTGTTGACGGCTATTACCGACGCTTTTCCGTTATCGTGTGCGTATCCCGCAATCTTACTGTCCTGTTCGGTGAAGCCGACCTCTGCGTCAATCATAATTACCGCAACATCTGAACGGTCAACGGCGTTTAATGCTCTAATCACGCTGTAATGCTCAATATTCTCGGTCACTCTTGCCTTTCGGCGAAGTCCCGCCGTATCAATAAGAAGGAATTTTTCGCCGTTTCGGGTTATAACTGTATCGAGGGCGTCGCGGGTTGTTCCCGCTATATCCGAAACAATTGCGCGTTCCTCACCCGCTATTTTATTAATCAACGACGATTTGCCGGCATTTGGCTTACCGATAATTGCGACCGCCGTAATTTCGGAATCGTTTTCGTCCCGCTCATTTTCAATGGGCGTTTTTTCGGGCAGCATAGCCGCAACCGCGTCAAGCAAATCGCCCGTTCCGTGACCGTGAACCGATGAAACGGGGTACGGCTCCCCCAAACCGAGGTTGTAAAATTCGTAAAAATCGGGCGGCGTATCCCCGATATTGTCGCATTTGTTCACACAAAGTAAGAGCGGTTTACCGCTTTTCAAAAGAATCCTCGCTATATCCTTATCCGTAGCGGTCAAACCCGTTCGTATATCCACAACCATTATAATAACATCTGCGCTTAGAATGGCAACCTGAGCCTGCGCCAACATTTTGGAGAGGATTAAATCCTTTGTATCGGGTTCGAGTCCGCCCGTATCAATCAAAGTGAACTCTCGCCCGTTCCATTCGGCTTGCCCGTAAAGTCTGTCTCGCGTAACTCCCGGCGAATCCTCAACAATAGCCGTTCGCCGCCCCGTTATTTTATTAAAAAGGGAAGATTTTCCCACGTTAGGGCGACCCACTATCGCAACCAAACGGCTTTTTTTGCGAGCCGTCTCTTTTGGTTCACCCATACCGCTGTTGATTAACATACTTATACTCCTTAAGAATCGCAAAAAGCTTTGCTTTTATTCTTTTCTATATAATCGTCTAATAAATATCTGTATTTTTCAATAAGCTCGTTTTTCAAATACGCCGAATAACGCGCCTTTTGTTCGACTTGTCCTATTCTGTTTAACGCCGCTTCACGCGAAACCCCAAACAGCCGACTCACCTCATTAACGCCTAATTCCCGCCCCAAGCCGAGCCTTAATTCGAGCATGAGCAGTTCCGGCATAAGAAGCTCCGATGCAAACGAATTAGCCTGTCGCTCTTCCGTTTCGCCGTCCCTCAAATGTCCTAATACAACGTGTCCGACCTCGTGCGCTAAAGTCCAGTTGATTCTCTTTGCGCGCTTAATACCGCTATTGATTGTCGCGGGCAAGGCGTGAGTCAATACTATATAAATGTCGCCCTTAATAACGGTACAACCGTCTTTTATTTGTTTAAATGCCGAAACGGACATACCCGTAAGCCTTGTGTAATTTTGAAAGGTATCAAATATTATCCTCTTGTCGAACCTCATCTTAGGAATATCGAGCTTAAAAGACGTATCCCCTTGTTTAAGAAGAAGCTCCCGCGCTTTTTTAATTATTTTCTCCATTTTGTCTATTCCTCAAATATACGTCAATCGTTTCGCTTAATTCGCTTATAAGCTCGTTTTTATCCGTGTCCGGAAGTCCCGATAGTTTTCGCGTTAATAAAACTATTGCCGAATCCGAGCCCAATAAATAATCAACCGTAACATCAAAAAAAGCGGCGAGCCTACAAAGCATTTGAGAATCGGGAACGCGCTTATCCGTTTCCCATTTGCCGACCGTCCCTTGCGTTACGCCCATTTCTGTGGCTAATTGAATTTGATTTATTCTTTTATCGGTTCTTAATTGTTTTAATCGTGTCGATAACATAAAAGCACCCCCTAACCCTAACTTTCAATAAGAATTATAACACAATTAAAAAAATATGTCAATACGGAATAAAAATTTTTAAAAAGGGGTTGACAATTAAAAAACAATGTGTTATCATTCCATTACGGAATATTCCTTAATGGAATATTATCGCCAAGTAAGCTATACTTCCTAAGTATACATAAGAAGGAGATTAAAAATGTACGGAACAACAAAATTAAGCGTTCCTAAGGACGTAACTGCATTGTGCGAGGACATTGCGCGCGGTTATGAAAGGCGCAAAAAGGACTATGAGAATAAGCGGATTGATATAATCTATTCACATTCCTCCGGGTTTGAGGGTGCCGTCGGCGGTTCAAGAAGCGCGGGAAACACAAGCGACCCGAGCGCGGCAAAAGCCGAACGGCTCATGCGGCTCGAAAAAAGTCTCGACGCTCAATTTCTTAAGGCGGTTGAACAATCGCTCATGATGCTCGGTACGGATATCTCGCGAGATTCGCGAGAGCGTCTGCGGAAAGCGGTTATACTCAACTGTGAAAACGGAAGGGAATATCCGTTTGAATATCTCGGAATTGATGAATTTTCCCGTCGCGAATTTTACAGAAGGCGAAAAAGCTTTATAATAGGAATCGGTGCAATATTAGGCTTGATTGACAATGATTAGGGTTCCGTTTTGAACCTCAATAAAAGCCGCGTCACCGACAATCTCGTTGCTCAAGCCGAGCGTTGAGCCGTTGGTTAAAACTGCATTTTCTAAAGGATATTTCACCCCTTTTAAACTGACCCCGCTTGCATTATTGCCGGCGGGGAAAACGGATACGAGACTATTAAATTGCGGTTTTAACGTGACGGAGGAATTGGTGACCGCCGTGATTATTTCGTTTGTACCGAGTAAATACCCGGTACAGCCTCTTTGGGATAGCGCGGTCAAAACGGCTATACTCGCGAGCGAGTGGTCTAACCGCTTACCGAGCGCGCCGTAAATATAAAAACAATTGAACCCGCGCTTAATTGCTTCCGCAACCGCGAGTTCAAGGTCGGATTGGTCTTTTTCTTTTGGGAAGCGGATTTGTTCAACATCGGCGGGTAAAGCTTTTGCGGAATCGAAATCGCCAATCAATAAATCAGCTTTACATTGTAAATTATCAATACCGCCGTCCGCCGCTATGACATAATCGGCGGTATATTCGTCTCGAAACCCGTCAAATTCGCCCGCGCCGATTATGATACATTTGTTCATTTTATATTTGCACTTCTCTCTTATTTGTTTGTTTTCTTACCCGCAAAAACCGCAATGAATATAATTATCGTAACGATTAATACACCCGCGCCCCCAAAAATTGGTATTATCATCGACCGTCTTGCGTCTTCCTCAACTTCGCCACCGTCGCGGCGTGAAGCGATGTCGGTATCAATCTCACCCTCGAGGAACGGCTCTTCATTATAGTTCGCCGACTGTCCGTTGAACCAATCGCGAAATTCCGCTTTTCGTGCGCGGTGGTCTTCCGAAAAACCTTCCGCGCTTAAGTCAAAAAACTTAACCCTTCGTTCCCGTTCTACATATTCGCCGTCGTAATAGTTAAAGCTGTCCCAACCCGAATCGAGAAGTACCCAGCGTTCCTCGCCCTCATACCAAAACGCCGTCCATTCGTGGGGGTTCCCCGTCGGGTTTTCGTCGTTGAACGACGTATTGCCCAAAACCGTTACCGATTTTATCCCCTCTGCCGCCAAAAGTGCCGCGGTAAGATTTGCATAGCCGGAACAGACAGTCCGGCGAAGCTCTAAGACGTTTTTTAGGTTTATTGTTTCGAGCGTCACCTCGTTGTCGCGCGCAACACGGTCATAGAAAATGTTTTCCGCTACCCAAGCGGAAATTGCCCGCGCCTTTTCATAATCGCCGTCAATGCCCTCCGTGACAGAAGCCGCAAGGTCGCGGATTTTCTTTTGCGTTTCGACAATATCCTCTTGTCTCTCGCTTTCGCCGATTAGATATTGAATTGTCACTTCCCACGGTATAATCTCATGATTCCCGACCAAGCTCATATGGAGCGCAGGGTAATCAATTTCTTCCGTATCGCCTATTTCGTCGCTATAAACGGAGATTGTGAAGCAGCCTACAAAAATCGCCGTAATTATACATAATAATCTCTTCATTGGGTATCGCTCGTAACTATAACGGTAACATTCGGGTGCAGATTTAAAAGGCTCGCCGGAACGGAGGTCGAAAGCGTTCCGTCAAAAAGCTTTTTAGCAATCGCCGCCTTCCCCTTGCCGCTTATAAGTAAAAGAATATGCTTCGCGCTGAATATGCCCTTAAGCCCCATGGAAAGAGCCTCTCGCGGAACCTCATCTGCCGTTTTAAAGAATCGCGAGTTTGCTTCAATTGTATCCTCGGTCAATTTCACAACGCTTGTTGCGAGGGGGAGGGACTCGGCGGGTTCAACAAAAGCGATATGCCCGTTATTGCCTATTCCGAGAATTTGCAAATCGGTTCCGCCGATTTTTTCGAGGCGCGCGTCATAATCGGCACATTCCTTTGCGGGGTCGGAACACTCGCCGTCGGGAATGTTTATTTGGGCGGCGGAAATGTTCACATGATTGAATAAATTATCCTTCATAAAATAGATATAGCTTTGGTCATTATCGTGTTTAATCGGATAATACTCGTCTAAGTTGAACGAGGTGACTTTTGAAAAATCAACAAACCCGTCCTTATACATTTCGACCAACTTCTTGTACGTTCCGACGGGGGTCGAGCCGGTTGCGAGTCCGATAACGCTGTTCGGTTTACTGCGAATCTGCGAAGCAACGGCATATGCCGCAACCGCGCTCATCTCCTCATAATTTGCACACACAATTTTCTTCATAAATATATTCTCCTTTAAATAATTATTATCAACTGTCAACTGTCATCACCTGTATATCGGGCTTTGCTCTTGTCTGTAAAAAGCAATTGACCAAGCGAACTCATCATGGGTACAGTATTGCGGCGTGTTCGACGCCCTGTAGTAGCCGATATTTGTACTCGGGCAAAGCGTCCCCGCAAGAAGCCCCGAATCGACGCAGTAGCTTCGCTTATTCACAGTGCTTTCTTCAATGAAGGTTCGCGGAAACTCGGTGGGCGTAACCTCGCTCATGACGTCGCCCCATATCCTCGCGAGAATACGAAGGTGGTCTCTGTTAAGCTCTCTGTTATCGTCGTAGCCGACCCGCAACGCGCCTATATAATCGGGGGTGAGACCACAGAACAAAAGGTCGGACATATCGTTAGCCGTACCGGTTTTACCGACAACCTCGACCCCGCCCATACCGTGTCGCGCATTTTGCCCGGTTCCCGCCGGGTCTTGTACAACCCGTTCCATCATACGGTTGACTATCCACGCCGTATCGGGGTCAATCGCCTGACTCCCCGCGACGTCTTTATAAAGCACGGGGTTTCCCTCGTGGTCTTCAACCTTTGAGTAGAACGACGGCTTATAATAAACGCCGCCGGTTGCAAAAATCTGATACGCGCCCGCGAGTTCGTGAAGCTTCATTTCCATCTGTCCCGTCGCGAGGGGCGAGTATGCCCTGTGATTGTCGGTGAGAGAGGATATGCCTAACTTCTCTTGTAAATAATTGAATATTGTATTAACGCCCACTATATTAACAACACGCGCCGAAACGGTATTTGTGGATTTTTGGACGGCATACCACGCGGGGAAAAAATCGTTAGAGTAATACTTTTCATAGTTCTGCGGCCAGGCTATCATGCTTCCCGGGTGGTCGGGGTCGTCAATCTGTCCCGGTGCATCCAACAATAGTGTCGAATAGGTAATCTTATCCATGTCTATTGCGGGGGCGTAAACGCCGAACGGCTTAACGGTAGAGCCTATATTGCGCTGTGCCTGCGTCGCTCTGTTAAAAACGTCGTTGCCCGGCTTATCGCCGAGTCCGCCAACGCAAGCGACAACATTACCGGAGGTGTCCATTATAACAAACGCCGCTTGAACCGTATCTCTTGCGGGCGTTCCCGCGGGATAACGCATATTCGGGTTACGAACCAAATACGGGTCTTTAAAAAGCTCCTCTATTCGGTTTTGCATATCGACGTCCATACTGAGATAAATTCTGAACCCGCCGCGTTTAACCATGTCTGCCGCGCCTTCATAGGTTATATCCTTTTGTTCCGCTAAGTCGGCGGTAAACTCTTTTAACGCCGCGTCAACATACCAATTGTGTCGAACCTCATATTCGTTCCACTTGTACGGGTCGTTGACCAATTCCGCCATGTCATAATCCTGAAAATACAAATCGTCGTCGTCGTCCTCGGTTTGTAACCCGTGATATTCCTCATACCTTTCGTCGATGTAACCAAAATAATCGCCTTTACAGCGCGGCTCACCCTCGGGGCAACGACACTGACTGCTTATGGGGCGGCGAAACTGTACTTTTTCGAGCTTTGCGGCTTCATATTGCGCGTATGAAATCAACCCTTGGTCGTGCATATTGTACAGCGTGTTTAACTGCCAAACCCTCGCTCTTTCTGGGTTGGAATACGGGTTCCACGATACCGGCGACGGAAGAAGCCCAACTAAAATTGCGGATTCGGCTATCGTTAAATCGCCGACCTCCTTGCCGTAATAATGCCATGCCGCCGACCCCACGCCATATATTGTATTCCCGAAAGCGACGCGGTTCAAATAACTCTCGATTATATCATGCTTTGAGTATTTTTGTTCAAGACTCATCGAACGAAAAATTTCTCTAAGCTTTCTTCCGACGCTTATTTCCGTGTCTCCCGTAATATCGCGCACAAGCTGTTGCGTAATGGTCGAGCCGCCGCCGCGCGCTTCTCCGATTGAAAAAACCTCGGACATTGTCGCGCCGACGGTACGCGTCCAGTCAACGCCCGCGTGTTCGTAATACCGCTTGTCTTCCGTGGAAACAAGCGCGTCAAGCATATACTGCGGAATGTCCTCTAAATCGACCCAAATACGGTTTTCGTCCGCGCTCAATTGTATAAGCTCGACATACTTTTCCTGTTCCTTGTCGTAAGCTAAAATAAAACTTGAATAACTCAACTCAAAATCGCCGCGCAGGTCAACATCATACATAGAGTCGGCAAACTGTGTAATATAGACGCTTAATGCGACCGCTACAACACAAGTCGTAATAACGATGATTAAAAATAAGGTGAGAAAGGTCGTTCCGATTACCGACGCGACGTATCTTGTCCCCTGTTTAACCGTGAGCTTATTTTTTTTGATTTTTTTAATACCGCCGCCCGGTTGTTTCGGGACGCTTTCCCGCAACTGATGGTATCTCGGATGGTTATAATTATTCATCACATTTCCCTCATAAACTATAAAAACCAAAAATAACTGTCAACTGTCAATTGTCAATTGTCCGTCAATTGTCCTTTATTCCGCAACATTTTTTGTACTTTCTTCCGCTTCCGCAGGGACAGGCATCGTTCGCGCCAACCTTTTCCGACGCTTTTTTAACAACGGTTATTTTCGCGCCCGCGTTTTCGGCGTATGCCTTCATAACCTGTTCACGCTCGGTCATTTTGCGAACGGTAAGAATCATTCTAACCGTGTCCTCGCGGATTGAATCAATCATATCGTCGTACATTGCGAAGCCCTCGTGTCTGTATTCAACCACGGGGTCTTTACCGCCGCCCATAGTTCGAAGATAAATCCCCTGTTTCAAATCGGACATGGCGTCGATATGCTCCATCCAACGGGTGTCTACATTTTTAATTAAAGCATCTCGTTCGATTACGCGCATTACATCGGGGGTAAATTCCTCTTCCTTTTCGGCATACAACTTAACTGCGCGTTTTAACAGCTCGTCTTCAAGCTTACCCTTGCTGATATCGGCGAGCTCCGCAACGGTGTAATCATAGTCGCCGTCCCCCGTTAATCCGAAGCTGCGGAAATGTTCGCGTAAACCGGTCAGGTTCCAGTCGTCCGCTATATCCCCCTGACAAAATATATCTACCGTTTCGCTGATTGTCTGTTCAATCATTTCGCGGATATTGTCGCTTATATCCTCGTCGTCCAAGACCTTACTGCGTTGCTTGTAAATGGTAGTCCTCTGTTGTGACATAACGTCGTCAAATTCGAGAACGTGTTTACGCGCCGAGAAGTTTCTCCCCTCGACCTTTTTTTGTGCATTCTCAATTGTTTTGGAAAGTATTCGATTTTCAATCGGGAGGTCTTCGTCAACCTTTAAGGTTTCCATCATACCTTGTATCCTGTCGCCTCCGAACAACCGCATGAGGTCGTCTTCGAGCGAAAGGAAAAATTGGCTTTCACCCTCGTCACCCTGTCGCCCGGCGCGCCCCCTAAGCTGATTGTCAATTCGTCGGGATTCGTGTCGTTCGGTACCGAGAATGAATAAGCCGCCCGCTTTTTTAACGTCTTGCGCCTCCGGAACGATTTCTTCTTTGTATTTGTCGAAAAGTACCTTAAACTGTTCTCTTGCGTTAAGAATATTTTCGTCGTCGGTTTCGGCAAACCCGGTCGCTTCGTAAATTACATTGTCGATAATCTCTTCTTCAACGCCGTCCTTGCTCATTTTTTTACGCAGCTCGGCGCGCGCCAAATACTCTGCGTTACCGCCGAGCATAATATCGGTTCCGCGCCCCGCCATATTTGTCGCAATCGTCACGGCGTTCTTTTTACCCGCCTGTGCAACAATTTCGGCTTCGCGAGCATGATTCTTCGCGTTTAAAACCTCGTGTTTAATTCCTTTTTTCTTTAAAAGCTTAGACAAATGTTCCGATTTTTCAATCGAAATTGTCCCCACCAAAACGGGCTGTCCCTTGGCGTGACACTCTTCAATCTGTCTTATTGCGGCGATGTATTTTCCGTTTTCGTTTTTATATATTTGGTCGTTTCGGTCTATTCTGATACAAGGTTTATTCGTTGGAATTTCCACTACGTCGAGGTGATATATTCCGCGAAACTCTTCCTCCTCGGTCATTGCCGTACCGGTCATTCCCGAAAGCTTTTCATATAGTCTGAAATAATTTTGGAAGGTGATTGTTGCGAGGGTTCGCGATTCATTTTTGACCTTCACCCCCTCCTTTGCCTCAATAGCCTGATGAAGACCTTCATTAAACCGCCGCCCGAGCATTAACCGACCGGTGAACTCATCAACTATGATAATTTCCCCGTCCTTAACGACATAATCGACGTCGTTTTTCATTATTCCGTGGGCGCGTATGGCTTGATTAACGTGGTGGAGAATGGAAAGATTATCCGGCTCCATAAGATTATCGACCCCAAAATGCTCCTCCGCTTTTTTTACGCCGGAGGGAAGAAGGGTTGAGGTTCGCGCTTTTTCGTCGACAATATAATCGCCGGAATACTGTTCGTGTTCCTCTTTTGAGTCGAGCTCAATCACCTTGTTCATTTTCAGCGATTTTGCCAACCTGTCCGCCCGCTCATACAAATCGGTGGATTTATCTCCCTTTCCGGAAATAATCAAAGGCGTTCTCGCCTCGTCAATCAAAATTGAGTCAACCTCATCAACAATGGAAAAGTTATGCCCGCGTTGAACCTTATCAATTTTGCGGACGCACATATTATCGCGCAAATAATCAAACCCAAATTCGTTATTTGTTCCGTAGGTTATATCGGCGTTATATGCCGTTCTTCGTTCGTCGTTAGTTTTTTCGTGAACAATTAAACCGACCGTCATTCCGAGAAAACGGAAAACCCGCCCGATTAGCTCTGAGCCGTATCGCGCCAAATAATCGTTGACGGTTACGATATGAACGCCGCCGCCCGACAAAGCGTTCAAATAAGCGGGGAGCGCGGCGACAAATGTCTTACCCTCACCCGTTTTCATTTCGGATATTCGCCCCTGATGAAGCACAATTCCGCCGATAATTTGAACGGGATAAGGCTTAATTGCGATTACGCGCCACATTGCCTCGCGACAAACCGCGAACGCATCCGGCAAAATGTCATCGAGCGTTTCGCCTTTAGAGAGCCTTTCTTTAAGAATCCCCGTTTGTTCCTTGAGCTGTTTGTCGTTCATCGCCTTATACCGTTGTTCAAGGTCGAGGGTTTTTTGTTTTAAGGGTTCAATCCTTTTGAGTTCTTTTTCAGAGTAGCTTTTAAATAATCCCATAATTATATAAATAACATCACTTTCCTTTAGGGGTCATATGTTCGGCAGCCTCTGAAAACCTCTTTCGGAGGTTACCGTTCCCCTTTAATAATTGCAAGTAATCAAATTGCTAAATCATTATATACTACTTTTTTTACTTTGTCAAGAATTACTTGACTATATATAAATTTTATGTTATACTACGCTATAAATTATGGAAACGCGGGGGAGGTCTTATTATGATTGTTCAATTAAAATTAGCGGAGGAGCGTTATATTGAGCTCGAAGCGCAGTTGGCTGCCCCCGAGATAACGGGTGAACAAAAGCGTTTTCGCGATTGTATGCGCGAATATAAGTCTCTCACCCCCCTGATAGAAAAATACAGAGAATATTCGACGGCTGTATCGGCATTAAACGAGGCGAAGGAGCTTTTGGCGGAATCGGATTCCGACCCGGAGCTTCGCGAAATGGCACAGGTGCAATCGGACGAGAATAAAACAATCTGCGAAAAATGTGAGGAGGAGTTGAAGCTCCTCTTACTTCCGCGAGACCCCGACGATGACAGGAATGTTATAATAGAAATTCGCGGCGGTGCCGGCGGGGACGAGTCGGCATTATTTGTCAATTCGCTTTACAGAATGTACTCGATGTACGCCGCGCTGAAGAGCTGGAAAATCGAAATCAACAATTCCAACCCGACAGAACTCGGCGGATTTAAGGAAATAAGCTTTTCGATTGAGGGAGAAGGGGCTTACGCAAAGCTCAAATACGAGAGCGGCGTGCATAGGGTTCAACGTGTACCCGAAACCGAATCACAAGGGCGTATACACACATCAACGGTTACGGTCGCGGTGCTTCCCGAGGTTGAAGAGGTCGATGTGGAAATAAACCCCGCCGACTTAGAAATACAAACCTTTCGCGCTTCGGGTGCGGGGGGACAGCATATAAACAAGACGGAATCGGCAATAAGAATAATCCACAAACCGAGCGGGGTCGTCGTCGAGTGTCAGGAGGAGAGGTCACAGCATAAAAATAAAGATAAAGCTCTCAAAATGCTTTACAGTAAGCTTTACGAGGCAAAGCTTAACGAACAAACCGCGCAAATTGCAGAGGAACGTCGGATTCAAGTAGGAACGGGTGACCGCTCCGAAAGAATACGCACATATAATTTTCCGCAAGGGCGGTTGACCGACCATAGAATCGGTTTAACGCTGTACAAGCTCGAATATATTATAAACGGCGATTGTGACGAGGTTTTTGACGCATTGGCGGTTGCCGATAAAGCGGCAAAGCTGACCGCGAGTCAAGCGTGAGGTCGCCATGAATACGATAATAAATTCGGATATTAACCTTGCGGTTGAGCTTCTCAAAGCGGGCGAGGTTGTCGCCTTGCCGACAGAAACGGTTTACGGACTTGCGGGGAACGCGCTCGACCCGGCGGCAATCACAAAAATATTCGCGGCAAAAAAAAGACCGCAGGATAATCCTTTGATTATCCATGTGACCGGAATCGAAATGGTGAGAGAATTGGGGTTGGAGATTCCCGATTTAGCGGAAAGGCTTGCCGAAAGCTTTTGGGCGGGCGCGTTGACAATTATCTTCAAAAAAACAAAAACGAGCGTCGTTCCTATGGAGGTTAGCCGCGGTCTTGATTCGGTTGCGGTTCGCGTTCCTGACAACTCTTTTTTTCTCGAAACAATAAGAAAATGTGGGTTCCCGTTAGCCGCCCCGTCCGCAAATCTTTCGGGGAGCCCGAGTCCGACTCGCCCTAAACACGTATATGCCGACCTAAACGGGAGAATCCCGCTCATAATAGACGGCGGTCATTGCAGAATAGGCATAGAAAGCACGGTAATCATAATAAAAAACAATCAAGTAAAAATACTTCGCCCCGGCGCGATAACCCCCGAAATGCTTTCCGAATTTGCTCATGTAACGGTAGACGACGGAATTAATGACGTGCATCAAAAATTGTCAAACGATATTTCTCCGTCGCCCGGAACAAAATATAAGCATTATTCTCCAAAGGCGAAGGTATACGCGGTAATTGCCGAAAACGAAAAAGCGTTCACCAAACTCGTTAAAGGTGAACAATTCGTTATTTCTCGCCCCGCTATGCAGACGCTTTTCGCGAGACTTCGCCGTTTCGACCAACAAAATGCCGATAAAATATATATAAGACTTCCAAAACGAGAGGGAATAGGATTCGCATTATACAACCGTATAATTCGCGCGGCGGAGTTTAATATAATAAGGGCAGATAATATAGGGACAAATAATGAATAAAAGAATTATCGGATTAACCGGAATGTCCGGAGCGGGGAAAAGCACGGCGGCGAAGCTCTTTGGTGAACTCGGTTTTTATATTATTGATTGTGATATAATTGCTCGAGAAACAATTTCCCGCCCCCTTTGTATTGATGAGGTAAGCAAAAGCTTTCCCGAAATAATAACCGACGGCGTTTTGAATCGAAAAAAAGCCGCCGAGGTATTGTTCACGTCTGTGCGAAAACTTGAACAATATCAAAAAATCGTTTTCCCGTATGTGATGTACTCTATCATAAAAATCATAGAAGAATCAACCGCGGCTCAAATTTTATTGGACGCGCCGACGCTTTTCCAAAGCGGTGCCGACGGGCTGTGCGACGAAATAACGGCAATCGTTGCGAAGCGGGAAATCTGTATTGGTCGAATAGTAAAAAGGGATTGTATCGACAAAGCGGCGGCATTAATGCGGCTCAATAATCAACCGAGCGAGGAATTTTTTCGGCAAAACGCCGTTCATGTAATAGAAAACAATGAAACTTTAGACAAATTTGAGGCTATAATTCGAGGAATTGTATGATAAAAAAACAAAAATCGAATACACAAAACATTATAATAAAGGGGTTAATCGTGTTAATTATCGCGGCGATTATACTTCTTGTAATAAATCTTGTTTATTACGGACATGAAGAGTATTTGCGTCGAAATCACCCGATTAGATATAGCGAGATTGTTGAAAACTCGGCGACGGAATACAATATTGATAAATACTTGATTTATGCAATTATAAAGACGGAAAGCGGATTTAAGGCGGAGGCGGTATCAAATGTCGGTGCGCGGGGGTTGATGCAGATTATGTCCGACACCTTCGATTGGCTCAACGAACACAGGCTTTTAGACGAGGATTTGAAGTTTGACGATATGTTTATCCCCGAGTATAATATTCGCTACGGAACCGAGCTAATCTCATATCACATCAGACATTATAAAAATACCGATAATTCTCTCGCGGCATATCACGCGGGCGACGGCGCGGTAGACAAATGGCTCAAGGATAAGCGATATTCGGAAGACGGAAAAACACTTAAAAATATACCGAGTTCCGCCACCGCGCATTATATTAAAAAGGTTAATAAAGCATATGAAATATACACAAAATTATACGGAGGGGAATAATATGTCGAAAAATGACAAAAAAGAGAATAAAATTATAAAGGAGTTAAAGGAGAAGCTTCTTTATGAACGAAAGAATATCTGTCAAGTTATGACAGATGAACAGATTAAAGACGCAGACAGGTTTTGCGAGGGGTATAAGACATTTTTGGATAATGCAAAGACCGAGCGTGAAGCCTGTGACGAGGCGGTAAAAATTGCAAGGACGGCGGGCTTTTGCGAATACGCCCCCGAAAACAAGTATAAAGCGGGTGATAAGGTTTACCGCGTTAATCGCGGTAAAGCAATTATTCTTGCGGTATTCGGAAGCGAGCCGATTCAACGCGGCGTTAATATAATAGCCTCACACATTGATTCTCCGCGACTCGATTTGAAACAAAACCCGCTCTTTGAGGATAACGAGTTGGCTTATTTTAAAACGCATTATTACGGCGGCGTAAAAAAGTATCAGTGGACGGCGATTCCGCTTTCCCTACACGGTGTTGTGGTTAAGGGCAACGGAGACGTAATAAAGGTCACAATAGGCGAAAACGACGACGAGCCTGTGTTTTCGGTGACCGACCTCCTCCCGCATTTGGCGGAGCAACAGTATAAACGCCCCGCAAATGAGTTAATACGCGGGGAAGAGCTGAACATTCTTATTGGGAGTCGTCCTTATAAAGAGGGTGATGATTTCGACGGTGCGAGGCTGAGCGTTATTAAAATTCTACACGATAAATACGGAATTACAGAACACGATTTCATTTCGGCAGAGCTTGAGGCTGTTCCCGCGTCTAAAGCAAGGGATATCGGGTTTGACCGCTCAATTGTCGGCGGCTACGGACAAGACGACCGGGTTTGTGCCTTTACCTCTCTAATGGGCATTATCGAAACGACCTCGCCTAAAAAAACGGCGGTATGTGTATTAGCCGATAAAGAAGAAATCGGGAGCTACGGAAACACGGGGTTAGGCTCCGACTATCTTGAAGATTTTATAACCGATTTGGCGGATTCCGAGGGCGTTGCTGTTCGAGAGGTGTTGCGGGCGTCGAAGTGTTTATCGGCAGATGTATGCGCCGCGCTCGACCCGACATTCCCCGATGTTTCCGAAAAAAATAACGCCGCGTTTTTGAATCACGGCGCGGTTATTACAAAGTATACCGGCTCAAAGGGTAAATCGGGAACCAACGACGCAAGCGCGGAATATGTCGGCGAAATTCGCAAATTGTTTGACGCGAACGACATTTTGTGGCAGACGGGAGAATTAGGAAAGGTCGACGCGGGCGGCGGCGGTACCGTGGCAATGCTGATATCGAAGCTGAATGTTGATACGGTCGATATAGGCGTTCCGGTATTGTCAATGCACGCACCTATGGAGCTTACCGCAAAGGCGGACGTTTATATGGCTTATAAGGGGTTTAAGGCTTTTTATTGTTGAAAAACGCCCCTGTGAATAATTAATGTAAGCATTAATTATTCACGGGGGGTTCTCGTTTACTCTGTTCTTTATTCTGCAACCACATATTAAACTGCGCCCCGACAAAAAGTATATACATACAAAAATACAACCAAAGCATCATTATTACGGCGGCGGTAAGGCTTCCGTATACCGCGCCGAAATTAGAAAAATTGTCTATATAAATCGCAAATAACCCCGAAAATCCCAACCACCCCGCCGCGCTCAGTATTGCCCCCGGCATTTCCGATAAAAGATTTGTTTTTCTTTCGGGAATAGCTTTATACACAAAAGTAAAAAAGAGGATTAACAACAATATACCGATAACCCAACGGAGATTTATTAACGATTGATTAAGCATGAGCGTTCTGTCAATCTGTTCGCCGAAAACTAAAAGAGATAAAGAAATAACAAGTATTAGCTGAAACACGAACACATACACAACCGAAATCAATTGTAGCTTTAAAAAGCCGCGCTTTGATTCTGCGGAGTAAACGCGGTTTAAACCCTTTATAATAGCCAATAAACAACGCGAGGCCGCCCATATTGCCGAAAGTCCCGCCGCCCCAAGAAGCGTCCCGGGCGTCGCTCTGAGCGTTATTTCTCGTATAATTCCGTTAAGAAAATTGCCGGTATAATTTCCGAATAAACCGCCCGCTATGTTGGTCGTTATAATACTCTCGTCGAGCGGTGTAAAATGAAGCAACGACACCAATAAAAGCATGAACGGGAAAAACGACGTTATAATAAAAAATGCCGCCTGTGCCGAATACGCGCCCACCGAATTTTGTTCGAGTTCGCCCGCAAACGAACGAACTTCGAGATATGCCTTTTTTATAAAACTCATATTAAAAATTCCCTAATTTGTTTTTAATCGGCTTTTAAAAACTCCTTCGAATAGTACCCCCCTTGATACCAGTCGGCGTTTTGAACAAAACCTATTTCTAATTGTGATTCATTTTCGATTGACCGAACGCCGATTTTGACGCCGTTTTTTTCGGCGAGCTTCATTAATCCCGCAATATATTTTTCCCCAAATTCATCGTCGAACCCCCCCGTAAAAAGAACGACGTCCGCTTTTAACGCACAAATTCCGGAATGACGTATTAATTCCGAGGTTACATAATACGAACCAAAATCATCGAGTACCGCCAAAACGTCAAATTCGCTCAATTTGCGGAGAACCTTCATAAATTGTTCATAATTTGTCGCCACAATGCGCTCGGAAAATTGTAACAAAAGCCCGTCGGCAGAAAGCCCGGAATTGTTCAGGGCGTTTTTGGCGATAGAAACAATCTCGCCCGAAATAAGCGAATGTGCCGAAACGCCGACGCTGACGCTGACCCCGGGGGAGTCAATGCGCTCCTTTACACAAAAGTCACAAGCTTTATTAATTAACCAAGCGTCAATGTTTGAGCTTATACCCATTTTCTCGGCAATCATCATTGTAATACGCGGAGAATAGACCTCCGACTCCATAAGATGTGAAATCATGGGCGCGACCTCATATGAAATCACCCTTTGCTCACCGTTGTCCATTTCGTAAATCGGCGAGTATTCTATTGCGATTCCCTCCATATTATTATTAACCGCATTTCTTAAAATTTGCGCGCAATGATAATCGTCGTTTCTTTCCGGCGCAAATTCCCCCGAATAAAACGCATAAGAATTAATGTCGTACCCCTGCGCCCTTTCCATGGCTATTCCTACGGTTCGATAAATTTCATCTGCCGTATCGCCGGCATTCGGGAAAAGCGATACGCCCGCAACTATTCTTAAATAATGCTCTTTTTCCTCAAAAACCCACGGTTCGTTAAAGCGGGCTGTTGTTAATTCACAAAATTTCCTCGTTTCGTCGAGATTGACGTCCCTTAATAAAATCATGAACACATTATCGGAAAACCTGTACGGTTCGGCGGGAACAATTTCGTTATGATAAAAGCTCTCGAGTATGCCTTTAAGAAGCCTGTCTGTATAACCGTGTCCCTCAAAGCTGTTGATATGCTCGATATTGGGTATTTTAAAAGCAAAAACTGCACCCGTTTTTCCGCTTTTTACGGCTTTTTGAATATCGTTGGTTAATGAAGTGCGGTTCTTTACGCCCAAAAGGTGGTCGTGATAAGCCAAATCGTGTAACCGCTTGCTCGTTATATCGAGCTGTTCATTATCCTTACACCGCATAATAACCGCCGCAATTATTTGCGAAACGCTTCGAAGAAGACGCTTTTCCGCGTGTGACAATATACGAACGGGGTTGTCTACGAGGTAAATAATTATGCCGACATTAGACCCGTCGCCGCTTAAATTAGACGCAACATATGATGAAAAATTAAGCCCTAATACATTATGCTCGGGATTATTCGAATAATACGTTTCATACGAACCCAATTCTTCAATTAACTCGGGATACTCGGAATAACGAAACTCAATAGGGCTTTTTTTGAACTCCGCCCCCATATTGATTGATTTTTTTATACGCTCGGAATCCCATTCATAGACGCGACTGTGCTTTTCCTCGTATGAAACATTTTCGTAAACGATTACCCTGTCTAATTTCAAAAACTCGCCGGTTAAATCCACAATCGCCTTCACCGTCGAATTGGTATTGCGTTCGTTAAGCACCTTGTTGTATATTCCGCTCAAGAGCATTTGTTGTTCGACTATCTCGCTCAAAAGCTTATTTGCGTTTTCGTTATTAGACATCTCGTTGTACAAAAGAACATATGAGTTGGATATTATTGTAAGACTTTCAACGAGTACATCATGCGCCGGCGTGTATCGCTCAATAAGCGATATATCGTCCGATACAATAACCCACACGGCAAAAACTTCATTATTGATTTTTATGTAGTTTTGTCGCGAATGTCTGTGGTTCCTTACGTCAAATTCGACCTGATTAGGGTCGGACGAACAGATGAATTTTCCGCTTTCGGTGAGAATCGCCGAACTCAATCCGTAGTTTTTGCTTAATGGAAGCTGAATACGCGAGAGGAGGTCTTTGCCGACAATATCAACAATCCCCGTATACCCCGATGCACCCGATGACGAAAAACTGTTCATATTATTTTTTAATGACGACAACTCCTGTTGCGTTGGGTCGGATTCCATATTCTTGTTAAACTCGTCAACGTCCATTATCACCCCGAACAGACAAAACGCGGCGGTCTTTCCGAGGTGTTTCTCTCGGCGCATTTCACAGCATATGAGATATCGTTTGTTTTCCGGCACAAAGCGACAAAAAACGCGCAAAGACCCCTCCCCTTTATTTGTAAGCTCTTCAATCCGCGTTAAAACAACCATCAAATCCTCGGCGTTGATTAAATCAATAAGGTTGGCTGTGACGGCTTTTTTCCCGACTTGATACTCTTTATTAACGGTTATAGGCATATCTTTTTCGACATATATATTGACCCCGACACACTGATACCGCTTCAGAACGGCAATGAATTCTTCTGTGTTATTTATCATAGCGTTCCTCCTTAAAACTAAGCTGTTTCAAAACCTGTATATTCAAAAGTTTGTTAATTCAAATTATAAAGTATTTGTAACATTATAACATAAATTTTCATGAAAATCAACATATTTTGTAAATTTTCACAAAATATGTTGATTTGCTTTTTTTAAACAAATATGTTATAATAAATAAATGAGAATAATTATTAATTTAATGTTGAGCGTATTAATACCGTTTATCGCCTATATAATCGCCGCACATTTGGGGGTTAAGCCAAAACGGTACAGGCTTATTGCCGCTTTAATCGCGCTTTCATATCCCGCCGTTATAGCCAACTCGACGATGGATTTCGGCGAATCGTTCGGTTTCATTTTTCCCTTAGTCGTTGCGTTCATTATGCTTTTTACGATGAATCTGAAACAGGACGGAAAAAATTTGCGTTTACGTCGGCTTTTGTCTGTTTTACTCGGCGTCGTACTCGCCGCGGGTATTGATGTATATGTGCGAATGGTCATGGTTTCCGTTGCGGCGTTTTTTGCTATTTTATTCGCGAGGTTCTTTCGTAAAAAGAGAATTTTTTGTCTTATTCCGTTTTTTGTTTCTTTAATATGCACGACCGCCGTCGTTTTAATTCTCGGCAATGTCGAGATAATGCTTCCCACAGTTGAGGGAGCGAGCGCGGTTACTTACGGCAATACCGCCCGCGATTTAACAAACCTAATCTGCGGACACCTTTTTTACTTTACCGTTTCAACATGGGGCGCGGGGATACTCGGGCTTTGCATCTTAATCAAACGATTCCGCGAAAACGGAAGCTCTGCATTTATATCTATGTTTGCGTTTTTGTTATTATTCTTTAATATGGCGGTAAGCGTTATAAGCAAATACGGTACCGATTTTGAACAATCACAGGAAATTCTTATATACGGAAAATACATGGACGGCGTTATTCCGCTTATATTAGTTTCGGTATTCTGTTACGTATACAACTCTTTTGAAAACGCAACGAGCCAAAAGAGCCAAAACGACTCGGAGCCACAGCTTGAATTACGTATGCTCTTAACCTCAATTATTGTTTTAGGCTTAATATTCACCGCTTTCTTTATTTCCCCCGCGGAAATAATTGTTAAGACCGAAAAGCTCGATGTATCGGCGGTTCCCGGCTTATACCCTTTGAGAATCGGCGCGGGTATAGATTCGCTTATAACGATTGATACACTTTTTTTAAGCGTTTCTGCGGTGTTCAGCTTAATGGCGTTATTTATTGTGTTTATCTCCTGTGCGGGGCGTTACAGATATCGTATAATCGCCTGGAGCGTTGCGACAATCGCCTTATATTCGTTGATATACACGTCGGTATTATATGTGCCCTTCATCATGAGGTCAACTTGAGGCAACCTCCGAAAACCTCTTCCGGCACTCGCCGGCTGAAAAATTCCGCCATACTTCGTTGATTTTTCTTTAAATATCAACGGATATTCGCAGAAAAATCGCCTCGTCTGACGAAATTTTCATCTCGACGATTACACGAAACAGGTTTTCGGAGGTTGCCATGAGCTACGAGGAATTTGGGTTAAATCGGTTAAAATTGTTCATATCCGAGGAGCATAGGTTCGGAACCGACTCGCTTTTATTGGGACAATTTGCGGCGGAGAAAAAGGCGGATATTGTTGTCGATTTATGCTCGGGTTGCGGGATAATACCTTTGTTTATGTTTGACAAATCGCCGCCCGCTTTGGCATACGCGGTGGAGCTTCAAGCAAAAGCCACAGATTTGATAGAGCGTACCATCAAAGCGAATAATCTCGGCGGCGTTTTTAAGGTTATAAAAGGCGATTTGCGGGATAACGCAGTTCTTCGGCAAATCGGGCGAGAACGTGCAGACCTCGTTACGGCGAATCCACCCTATTTCATTAGGAACAGCGGGTTCGAGCGTGACGCCGATTCGCAAAAAACTGCGCGTTACGATACCGATTGTACAATAACGGACATTGTGGCGGCGGCGGACTATCTTTTAAAATTCGGGGGGTGTCTGAAAATGTGCATGACCGCGCCGCGTCTCGCCGAATGTACGGCAATAATGCGGGAATACTCGTTAGAGCCGAAAAAAATAACATTAATTCCTTCGAAAAGCTCCAAAACGGCGAGATTATTCCTCATAAGCGGAAAAAAAGGCGGAAAAACGGGGGTGCAAATCGAGTGGAAGTAAAAAAAGGGTGCTTGTATATAGTGGGAACCCCCATAGGCAACATATCGGATATATCCGAACGTGCGGTTTATACGCTCAAAAATGTCGATTTTATCGCGGCGGAGGACACGAGGAACAGCGGGCAACTCCTTTCGCGATTGGGCATAAAAAATAAATTCACGTCATATCATGAGCATAATACCGCTTCAAAAAACGACGACATTGTTAAAAGGATAAAAGGCGGCGACGCTTGTGCAATTGTGACCGACGCGGGTATGCCCTGCATATCCGACCCGGGCGAATCGCTTGTGCGATTGTGCGGCGAAAACGATATTTCCGTTTTTGTGGTTCCGGGGGCTTGTGCATTAACCGCGGCTTTGGCGGTCTCGGGCCTCGATACAAGGCGTTTCTGCTTTGAAGGCTTTTTGAGTACAGTTAAGAAACAACGGACAAATCATCTGAACTCGCTGAAAAAAAGCCAATACACGCTTATATTCTATGAAGCTCCGCATAAATTGAAAAACACGCTTAATGATTTATTGAGCTTTCTCGGAGACAGAAGAATCGCCGTATGCCGCGAATTAACAAAACTTTATGAGGAGGTTTTACGCGGAAAAATATCGGACATAATAACTGTGTACGAGGAAAAACAACCAAAAGGCGAATATGTTCTTGTTGTAGAGGGCGCAAGGGAAGCTTCGGAAATAACCGTTGAAGAGGCAATTAGCGCGGCGTTACAACTGCACAAAACGGGGATAGGGCTTTCCGAAGCGGCAAAAACCGTCTCGGAGCAAACGGGGTTGAAGAAATCGGACATATATCGCGGCGTGCTGAACGAGTGTTGATATTCATGATTACAATGCGGAAAACTCGAAATTAAGATGATGTTATTTAATTAAATAAGATGATGTTATTTAATTAAATCACATGACGTTATTTTAATTTTTGAATTTTTGAGATTTTTTTACAAAAGTCATAAGCTTAAACAAAAAGTGTTTATCGACAAGAAAAAATATAGCTCTACGCAATTGTTTAGGTTTAAATAAAAATTTTTCTCTAAACACATTGTTTCATCTTAAATAAACACAAAAAATTCAAATGATTCGAATTATCTCGACGGGTACGAATGAGAGAGCGCGAAGCGGGCAATAAATTCATAAGGACAAGCTCGCTTTCAAAGCGTATTAGGATTAACACATTTTATTTATAATTGCATATTAAGCGATTTTTTAAAGGACATAATTCGACAATTTGCGCGAGAAATATTATAAACAAAATCTTTTTAAAAGACAAAAATAAAGACATAGCTTCCCCCATTAAGCTTTTTTCGTTATACAAAAATAAAGGCAGAGTAAAACAAAAATTATGATTAAACGATTTATTTTAGCAATATCGGTTGCTCTTATTTTAGTCGGCGGACTTGTACTCTTATTATTCTTCGGAAAGTCAAATACATTTTTCGGGCTGATTGATAAGGCGATTGACGACGAATTGTTCAAGCCGGCGCGAAAGACCGCCGTAAACGTAAATGTATATGAGGTGACAAACGCGGTTAATCCACAGCTTACGTTCAACAATCTGTTTGACGACGACCCCGACCTCGAAAATATGCTTAAACGCTATTTTACCGAATACAATAATGCACTCGGCTCTTTGACGGAGCTTACGGAAAACAAAGGATTATTAACCGAAATGTACGAGCGACACTCGGTCAGCATGAATATAGACTTTCTTATTTTAGAAAGACAGTTTCAGACGCGGAAAACGGCGCGCCTTGACCTTAGGTTTGAGGTGTGCGACATAGGGCTTCAGCTTACGTCGGTTAATTTCGGGGCAAACGATTTTGTTGAAATCCGCGTCACAGAATGTTTCGCGGCGGTTTTTGACGGAATAGAGAACAAATTAAGCAGTTATTCCGACGTTGAACACTTTTTTGTACTCGATAAGCGGTCGGGGAGTTGGCTGATAAAGCGACACGAAAGCAATTCGGCGTTATCGGTGTACATTAACGGTGAGCTCGAAAAGCTTGTACAAGCCGACGGACATTCCCTAAGCGAACTCGACGCCCTCTCAATTGGGGATTATGTAGCGCATTTGCGGACGGTGCTTGACCGCGAAACATATTATTATACACCCGAGGACGCAATAGAAGGGGCAACAGATGAAGCATTTGACAACGGAGAGCCTACAGAAGAAGGGCAACAATTGCCCGAGTACACGCTTTATATGTATGATAGGGTTGCGGCGTTGCGTTACGCCGATAAATTTACAAACAGAGAAAGGGCGAGGCGTAATTTTGATTTTCCCGAGTTTGAGCGAAACGGAACGAATTTCACATCACAATGTATTAACGCGGGGGGAATCCCGTTCGCCGACTTGTGGAAGGGCATAGACGCGGGTTTGTCGTCGCTCGAAAATTGGGCAAACGGCTCAAGGTTTTACGAGTATATTATTTCGCCCGATTCGCATATATCTGCAAACGTCTGTAGCTATTCCGAGGCGGAGGACGCGGATATTGTTCAATTCATAAACGGCGGCGGCGAAGCAATTCACGGCGTTATTATAACCGATTCTGTCGGCGGCAAGGAGTTTCTCGTCGCGGGGAACAGCGAGGAACTCAAAAATTTCCCTCTGTCCGCGCTCGGATTCGATATAATGCGAATAATAAAAATCAACGGTTATTATTCTTACAATAATACCGATGAAAATATTTAGAAGCTGTATTCATAGACATCACCGCTCGAAATTTAAACGGTTCGCCTATGAAAACAACTTCTTAAAACAAATTTGGAGGAAATTAATAATGTCGGGACATTCAAAATGGAGTACCATTAAACGCAAAAAAGGCGAAAAGGACAACGCGCGCGCGAAAATCTTCACAAAAATATCGCGCGAAATTCTCGTATGTATAAGAGAAAACGGAAGCGCAGACCCAAATGTTAATTATCGCTTAAGAGAGCTTATATCAAAGGCAAAAACAAATAACATTCCCGGAGACAACATTGACCGCCTCTTGAAAAAAGCACAAGGGGGCGAAAAAAACGATTATGAGGGGTGCGTTTATGAGGGGTACGGCCCGGCGGGAATAGCCGTCTTAGTAAGCTGTCTCACAGACAACCGCAACAGAACCGCGGGAGAAATGCGACACTTTTTCGATAAATGCGGGGGGAACTTAGGAACGTCCGGTTGTGTATCGTTTTTGTTTAACGAAAAAGGGGTGGTCGTTATTGAAAACGAGGAGGGGGAAATCGACCCCGATGTATTTATGGAACACGCAATTGAGTCGGGGGCGGAGGATTATGAATTTTTAGATTATGAAATAGCGGTTTATACCGAACCTAACGGCGCGAGTCAAATAGGCGAGGCTTTGTCGAAACAAGGATATAAAATCCTTTCCGCACAAAACGAACAAATCCCGACTACTTATACTACCCTTACCGATGAGGAACAGATTAAGAAAATCACCCTTCTTTTAGATTTGTTGGAGGATAACGACGACGTTCAAAATGTGTGGCATAACTGGGGCGAGTCATAAAAATAATGTTGTGAGCGTGATAAGAGCGACCCCGGGAACCCCGAGCGTCAACGCCGTGAAAACGGTATATATATTTACCGTCGCCGACACAACGGGGGCAATAAGCGCGAGGGAAATCACACCCGCGAGCATATTGACTACGGAAACGCGAATCGGCTTTTTATGAAGCGAGTGTACCTTTATAAATATAAAGAACAATATGACGATTACAACGATTAAGAGCCACACTTTTCGAGGCTTTTCCTTTCGACATAATCCATGTGCAACGACTCTGCCTTTGCTTTTTTTATGAGGTAAGTATACCGCGAGTACAACGATTTTTGTTCATAAATAATCGCGTCTATAAGGTCGTCGTCATCTGCGAGGTCGAAAAGAAGCTCTTGATTCTGCATACGCTGACTTAATTGATTAAGCTCGTCCTGTATTACGTTTTTGTTTAACATTATTATCACCTCGGTTAATTATATGTCGTATGTTTTTTAAAAAGAACTTGAATTATTATATAAAATCTGTTATAATTATATTTAACAGGCTCTATAGGAAAGGATTACTTAATAAATGCCCATTAATATTTCAAGCAAGCTCCCCGCATATAAAACGCTTCAGGACGAGAATATATATGTGTTGTCGGAGGAGGACGCGGCGAAACAGGATATACGCCCTCTGCAAATTGCAATCGTTAATCTAATGCCGACAAAAATCGAAACCGAAACACAGCTAATGCGGCTTTTGTCTAATACGCCGATTCAAGTTGATATAACTCTTATAAAAACAGCCACCCATATTTCCGCGAACACATCTTCGGAACATATGGAGGCTTTTTATACAACCTTTGACCGGGTTAAAGACCGCAAATTTGACGCCTTGGTAATTACCGGCGCGCCGGTTGAAAAGCTCGCTTTTGAAGAGGTCAATTACTGGAACGAGCTATGCGCTATAATGGAATGGTCAAAAACAAATTCGTTTTCAACCATGCACATTTGTTGGGGGGCGCAGGCGGGGTTGTACTATCATCACGGTATAGGAAAACGCGAGCTTCCAAAAAAGCTTTCGGGGATTTACCCGCATAAGGTTCACCCGACCGAACGGAATCACCCGCTTTTAAAGGGATTTGACGAGGTGTTTAATGTACCGCAATCGCGTTATACCGAGGTCAACGCAGATGAGGTCGATGCCAATTCAAATTTGAGGGTTTTGGTTAATTCGCCGCTTTCGGGGGCGCATATAATTGCCGATAAAACCGGGAGACAGTTTTTTGTAACGGGACACGGTGAATATGACCACGATACGCTTAAAAATGAATATGTCCGCGACGTCGAGAAAGGTCTCGCACCGGAAATTCCATATAATTATTTCCCCGGTGACAACCCCGAAAACGAACCGTTGTACACATGGAGAGGACACGCAAGCTTGATGTATTCAAACTGGCTCAATTTTTGCGTGTATCAGGAAACGCCGTTTAACCCGACCGATATTCAACCTATTTCTTAGGCAGTGTCAAAACCGACTAAGGCAATATCCTCATAACAACCCGCTCCTCATTAAACATACGGCGACGTGCGAAATCATCTGCATAAATACCGACAAATGATAAAAATACCCACATTGTCGAGGCGTGAAGGCAGATTTGCCCCATAAAATTGAGCGGCTCGTCGCCGTAATCCCATACATTCAACCGTAGCCATACATTGACTATGAGTCCGCTTGTAAGCTCGAGGGTCGTAATCATGACCGCAGAGAGCAACATTCGTACCGTAACGGGGATATCCCGCTTTGAATAACCGAACGCGCCGATTAATAAAAAACATATTCCCCCGACTATAAACATAGAAATATGTGTGAACCCGCGGTGCAGTATTTCAACCGCGCCGTAGATAAACCCCCCGGCGGTAAAAAGTAACAGAATTTTAATCATAGTAATATTTTAAACGCTTGTCTTCATAAAATGTACAAGAGGTGGTTATATGAAGAAAGTGTTATTTTTATTGGTAAGTATTATATTATTGAACAATGTCGCTGTATCTGTTTTCGCGGAAGAAACGGAAAACGAACAAAAAAGAGAAGATGAAATCGAATCCGCGTCATACATTCTTACGGAAGCGTCAACCGGAACGGTATTGTCCGAATTTAACGCAGACGAACGACTTGCGCCCGCGTCGCTGACCAAAATAATGGTTTTACTTTTAGCGGCAGAGGAGATTATCGCGGGGCGGTTGTCTTTAACAGATACCGTTTCGGTAAGCTCGCGCGCGAGCGGAGCGGACGGGTCGGTTATATGGCTTGAGACGGGGGAAATCATGAGCGTCGACGATTTGCTTAAAGCGGTGATTATCGCTTCGGCAAACGATGCGGCGGTAGCCTTAGCGGAGCATATAGGGGGGACGGAGGACGCATTTGTTAAGCTGATGAACCAAAAGGCGTATGTTCTCGGAATGAACAATACGAATTTTAACAACGCGGCGGGCTATGACCACCCCGACCATTACACCACCGCAAGGGACGCGGCAACAATGTCGAGGGCGTTAATGCGCGACGAAAACTATATTCTTTTTTCCGACAATATGCTTACGCGTTTAAGTTCGGTGAGAACGGGTACCGAAAAAGAAGCACAGCTTCTTAATACAAATAAATTAATCACCTCTTATAACGGAATTGAGGGGATTAAAACGGGAACAACCGATAATGCGGGCTTTTGTCTTTCGGCGGCGGCGAGTCGCAACGAAATGCGGTTAATAAGCGTCGTCATGGGCTGTAAAGACAACGACGGAAGATTTGAGCTTTCAAAGAAGCTTCTCGATTACGGCTTTGACAATTATGAGCTTTACGGCGATTTCGGAAACGAGCTTGAGCCTTTTGAAAGTCTTTCCGTAAAAGGCGGTTTCGAGAATGAAATGAGAATAACCCGAACACAATCGGAATCGGGCATAGTCATTCCGAAGGGACGGGCTAAAGATATAGAGTATACGGTCTATCTCCCAAAGAGCGTTTCCGCGCCGGTCTCGCGCAATCAACCGGTCGGGACAATTACCGCAAAATTAGACGGAAAAATCGTATATGAGGGATATATCGCGGCATATGAAACGGTAAACAAACTGACCGTTTTAAAAATATTCACTTTTTTGGTCAGAAGATTTTTTTGATATTCCCTATAGATATCACCAGTCCTTGCCGTCGGTTAACCCCACAAGATATTGCAAAATTTCAATTCCACAGAATATGGTCGGCTCGCCCGACTCTTTCCCCTGCGGACTTAACAAAGAGACATATTTCGCGTTACCGCATTTGCTTATTTGACAATCGGGTATTTTCACAATATACAAAAGAATCTCAATAAAGTCGAAAATTTGCGGTTCGTTATTGCCGAGGATTCGCCCTTTAACTTTTGAGTACCCCTCTACAGAAATTTTATCGCACAAGCGGCAGCTTTCACACGGTTCAAGGGAAAGCGGCGGTTTCGCGGGAATTTCTTCGGGAGTTGTTTCGCCCGTTGTTTCGAGAGTTTCTTCGGAATTTGTTTCGCCCGTTGTATCGCCCGTTGTTTCGAAAGTTGTTTCGTCGGTTGTTAAGGTGGTGGTTAACGGAATTTCTTGTGTGGTAGTAGTTGCTTTGGAGTCGGTAGTCGGCGTACATATACATTTGTGTAAAAGTCTTCCGCAAACATCACAATTTCCCTCTGTAGAAGGCTCATCGCATATACATCTTTCTAAAAGCCTTCCGCAATATTTACAGTTTGCAGATGTTGTTGTCACTGTTGCCTCGGTTGTCGTTGTAACAGGCGCAGTTGTCGTTGTTACCGGCGCAGTCGTGGTTGTAACCGGCACAGTCGTAGTTGTAACAGACTCGGTCGTAGTTGTAACAGGCGTAGTCGTAGTTGTAACAGGCTCGGTCGTGGTTGTAACCGGCGCAGTCGTGGTTGTAACAGGCGCAGTTGTGGTTGTCTCAGGCGCAGTCGTGGTTGTCACCGGCGCAGTCGTAGTTGTGATAAGCGCAGTTGTAGTTGTAACAAGTGCGGTCGTGGTTGTCACCGGCTCGGTTGTAGTTGTCACAGGCTCGGTTGTGGTTATAACCGGCGCAGTCGTGGTTGTAACAGGCTCGGTTGTGGTTATAACCGGCGCAGTCGTCGTTGTCACAGGCGCAGTTGTAGTTGTAACAGGCTCGGTTGTGGTTGTAACAGGCGCAGTTGTAGTTGTAACAAGCGCAGTCGTGGTTGTTACCGGCTCGGTTGTAGTTGTAACCGGTGCAGTCGTGGTTGTTACCGGCGTAGTCGTAGTTGTCACAGGCGCAGTCGTGGTTGTAACCGGCGCAGTCGTGGTTGTAACCGGCGCAGTCGTGGTTGTAACAGGCTCGGTTGTGGTTGTAACAAGCTCGGTTGTGGTTGTAACCGGCTCGGTTGTGGTTGTGACAGGCGCAGTCGTAGTTGTAACCGGCTCGGTTGTGGTTGTGACAAGCGCGGTCGTAGTTGTAACCGGCTCGGTTGTGGCTGTAACAAGCGCGGTCGTAGTTGTAACCGGCTCGGTTGTGGTTGTGACAGACTCGGTTGTGGTTGTAACAAGCTCGGTTGTGGTTGTAACCGGCTCGGTTGTTGTTGTGACAAGCTCGGTTGTAGTTGTGACAGGCTCGGTTGTGGTTGTGACAGGCGTAGTAGTGGTTGTAACCGGCTCGGTTGTGGTTGTAACCGGCTCGGTTGTAGTTGTGACAGGCGTAGTAGTGGTTGTGACAGGCGGCGTGGGTGAAATATAAACCTTGACATTTTTGTTGGTCGGGGCGGTAATTGTATAACCGCTCGGGTTGGATATATTGATAGTGATATTCCCGTTATTGGGAACGGTTATATTGCTTATTCCGAGTTTGAAATTGCGGAATGAGCCGTCCGTGGGCGTGAGGGTTCCTTTGGTTGCTCCGGTAACGGTTATATTGCTCGCCGAAAGCGTAGGCACCGCGCCGTCAAACGTGAGAAAAACTTCGTCAGAGCTCGTTGTGTTGCTTATCCCATTCGCAAATGCCTCTGTCCAGGATATTGAGGTTTTTCTGTGTATTGCTATTGTTTTTGAACTCGGCGTTATATTTTTACCGGGAGGGTTTGTTATATTTACGGTTAAATTCTCGCCCTCGCCTACCGTTATACCCGATATATAAATCTGATAGATAAAACTGCCCCAAGCAGGCTCATACCCATAATTACGTATACGGTCAACAGTCGCGCCGTTTACCTTTATATAAGGGTTTGCATAATCCGATTGATTCGACGGGCAAAAAAGCGGGTCTTTATCGAATTCGGCCCAAATAAGAGTTGTGTCATCTGTATAGGCGGTTCCGCCGTTGGCATTTAACCGCAAATTGCTAAACGTGAAGTTGGTGACGCTCCCCGTCCATTGTTTATGAACGGTTACCGTTTTTATTTCCGGCAAAAGCTTTCCGGCTTGTTTTATAACAACAATAATATCGTCGCCTTCATTAAAGCTTCCGGATATACCGAGCTGATACGCGCTTCCCGACCCGCTGAGCGCGCCCTTAGTTGCCCCCCAAACCGTTATATCTGCGGCGGAAAGCGATATACTCCGACTAAAATTCATTGTGAGAGAGGTTGTGGTTGAGGTATTAGCGGCACCGTTTGCGGTCAGCGATACCCAATTAGCGGGAGCCGTAACCGCGACCGGCGATGTAATTGCTTTCATTTCGACCGATTGCGAGCTTGACGATATTTCCTGCGTCGCGCCGCTCGGCCCTATATATGACAACCCGCTCGTCGCGATTCCGCTCTTTATAACGCCGGACGGAACGCCGCTTTGAAAAAGAGAGGTTACGGCGAACTTTCCCCCCGCCGTTATTGTCGGGCGCGACGGTATATCAATTGTATAATACCCTACATAATCGGCGTCAAACCTCGCTACGGGTTGATTTGCCGCTATGGTTGATGCAACCTGTGTATTAGATGTATAATTGTTTGTTAAGTAAATCGGTATATTATACTGTGGTGCGGAGTTGACATAAACCCGTACCTGTTCAAGCTTTTCGTCGGTTGAGCCGACAGTGTATACATTCGTTCCGTACAGCGGTGACCCCGCCCCCCACATTGAGCGTAAATTAAAGTTATAATGGTCATAAATCTTTTTATTATAGTCATCGGGCGACATTTTTTCTACCGGGTCGAAAACATAACTGCCGCCATCCGAGCCGGCATATTTATCGTTATAAGAAATCCAAAAATATCCGCTTTTTCCCCAGCCCGTCCCCCAACTGTTCTTTACGAGCCACGCACCGTCATTCGGCGGTTTTGTATTGAAATTTTCTTTAGGGTAAGCGTCGTCCCACCCGACAATAAGAACGAGGTGATTTATCGGCTCACTTGCCGCAGGGGGGAGGTAATACGCGGCGTTTGTTTTGTTAAAATAAGCTTCCCAATCCCCGCTGTCTCCGTACATATTTGTTGTAACCGCGCCGTACTGTACCACCGCCGATTTTATTTCGTCAACAGACGCTTTATCGGTATTGATAAGATACGCGCCGGGAACGGTATAAGAACGCCTTTCTGCGGCGGTCTGTGCAAGTGGTCGGTTAGCAAGCGGAACGCTTAAGCTTATATCGTCGTCGCTTTGCTCGACAAACCCGTTGAACGCGTCGCGCATTGCGTAGTGCATAATGTAATAGGCGTTCCCGCCGTGATTCGCCGTAGTGCGGGTTGTCGCGCCATAAACGCTGTTCCCGTTTGCCGTGCTTAATGCGTGCGCCGCATTTACCTCCGAAAGGTCGACAACCCCTCCGCCGGCTTTAATTGTAGAAGCCTCAATAGCACCCATGCTCGCGAAAGCCCAGCACAACCCCGTTCTCTCCTGATTCTTCACGGGCGTTTGAACCTGATTAATGCAATAAAGCGTATATCCTATATTTTCATAAGTAATTCCCGCCGGATATTGCTCGGGATATGAGGAAAACGGCGAAAACGACGTCATACGTAACGGTTGCGGCGGATATGTCACGTCGGGGGGGATATACCCCGTCCCGTATACGGTTCCCGGTGGGTCGGGCGGCAGAATCCATTCGTCGTAATTCTCCGCGGCGTTTGCGCCGACGTTCGTTACGGGAAGGCACATAATTAAGAGCGCGAATATGAGACAGTATTGCGAAATTAACCTAACGCCCGTTCTTTTAGATGTATTTTTCATATCCCCCTCCATGAATCATTAAAGAATCCTAAAAAAATATAATAATCATTTTAACATGAATTTACAAAAAACGCAAGTATTTTAAAAATTTTGATTATATATTATTATATGCTTTGTGCAAATTAACGATATGTTTTGTGCAAATTTTACAATAGCTTTTATCAAATTTTTATGATATAATATGTAAATAGGTAATTTGTTAAAATTTTTAACGGGAGAAAAAACTCATGCTTAGTAAAAATACACAGATAAAAATTGAGTACGGTTTGTCGGATTTTGCGGAAAAGCATATCACAATGTTAATTCCGTGTCTTATTTTGTTCGGGGGCGTTCGGTTGTTCTGTGCGGCGCGGGATATACATAAGCTGTCGCCGAAGCGGGCAATCGCGGGCGTAGTCGCGGTAGCTATGATAATTACCGTTATTTCGATATTGCCCGCGAGCGTAGCGGGAGATGATATTGAATCTGATATTCCTTCCTTGTGTGAGGATTGCGGTATTTTAGCAGACGAATGTGAGTGCAATTTTGTTGCGTTACCTGCATTATGTGAGGACTGCGGTATGCTCATTGACGAATGTGAGTGCAATTCTGTTGCGTCACCCGAATCATGTGAGGATTGCGGTATGCACATTGACGGGTGCATTTGCGTGACGCCTCCCCCGCGATGCGAGGATTGCGGGCGGTTTGTTGACGAGTGCATTTGTGTGGATTTGCCCATTATTACCACCACCACAAGTCTTGAAACAACCACCGTGAATACCGAGATTGTAACAACAGCGTTTGTAGCGACAACTACTTTGCCCGCTACTACACTTCCTGCTACTCCCCCTACTACTACAACTGCGGCTTATACAACCGTTGAAAAAAGCCCGCCCGCTACCTTGCCGACAACCGCCGCGACTGTATCCGAGCCTGTATCCGAGCCTGTATCCGAGTCGGACATCGTTACAACGAATGTAAAACCGCCCAAACACGCAGAAAAGCCGCCTACAATCACACCATTCGAAAAAATGCCCAAGGCATCAGAAAAACCTCCGGTTATAATACCCGCCGAAAAAACACCCAAGGCATCGGAAAAGCCGCCTATAAACAGCGGCGGCACAACTATAATAAACGATTCTGTTTTCGAGGAAGCGTTGAAAAATGCCAATCCGCGAGTTAAGCTTAACGCGAACACGGGAAGCTTTATTTCGGTCGAAGCCTTAAAAATGATTCGAGAAAGCGGGAAATCAATAGCGATTGAGCTTATAAACGGTTTGGTCGTTACAATTGATTCTTCTGAAATTACGAACGCGGCTCGGTCAATCAACCTGAATATTGATATTTATGCTACCAAAAACGGTATTGAAGATTATAATATTCCCGCAAAAAGCATTGTTATATTTCCGTCGACGCATGGTGAATTCGGGTTTAAGATAAGCTTTGTTGTTTCGGCGGTTCAAATTGCCGAATCCGGCTTGGTGCCGAGTAAAGCGCGATTATATCATATAGACGGCTATAATCGCGTAACAAACAAGGGCAATTTTACAATTAACTCCGATATATCGGTCACGGTTACGATAAACAGCGCGTCGCATTATGTTCTTTCGGAGGAAATACCCGGCAAAAAGCCGACGGTTTCGGATAATCAATCGCGGGGCGCGGTCACACCCATTACGCCCGTTATCCCGACGACATCGAAAACGCCGCTTAACAGAAGCTTAGATTTAAACCCGAAAACGGGCGTTACTCTTGGATTCACCTCGTTAGTCGTAACGGGCGGTATCCTTCTCGCGAGTAGAAAAAGACGAAAAAAGTAAAAAGGACAAACCCCTTTTTATATCACAAGGGTTGTCCTGTGTTATCTTTATAAATAACGGGATTGTACTGCGTCAAGCGGACTGCTGTTGCTTCGTCTGCTTACCGTTCAGCCGAGAAACTGAAAAACGAGTACGACGGCAACCCACACGCACACATTCTATTGACTACTCGTGATGTAGATAATGACGGTTTTGGAAAGAAAAACAGAGAGTGAAATAACGGGTCAATCTATCAGTCATCAGGGGATTTGAAATGTCGTTCAAGCACTCGGCGAACGTGTCAACACAAGAGAATTAAATCAAGCTCGGCTTTTCTGTGTTGTCAATACATCTGAACGAATAATTACTTTATTTACGACATACTGGCTTTTACCAGTTTAGAGTATTTATGGATTTTAGATGTACAAGGCAACAGTATTCCCTATTGGCAAATAGAGTATATTAGGGGTAGATTTCCGAACAGTATAATATTGGGATGACCTTATGTTATAGGCGTAATGGAAACGATGATTTTATCATCGTTTCCATTGTTAAAATCGTATTGACATATTTATTGTTTTTGATTATACTATGTATATCTTGATTAATTATTAGGTGATAATTTTATGAAAAAACAAGTTCTCTCATTTTTTGTTATATTCGCGGTTTTCTTTTCATCGCTCGCCCCTACACCAGTTTATGCAGGGGTTACGCGCCCGTCAGAAATAACCCAACCGATAGACGAATTTTATCCTTATAGAGAAAGCGCGCATTTCCTTTTCGATATTCCGTCAAGTTATTTAAGGGGCGAAATTACTCCTGAACAGTTAGGGTGGTATCTTTCCGAAATGGATAAGCTTTACGAAGCTTTGGCAGATTTTGTCGGTGGTGCTGATGGTTGGTTGCCTGACAGCCGTTATACAACCGGAGACCCAAGAAAAGTTTTAATGATGTGTGTCAATTCGGGCGGGGGTATGTCGGCGTATCTCGGCAGAACGCAAATCAATTTTAATACCGAGTTTTATAATGGAGACCATATAATGAGAACCGTAAATGGTATACGCAACGCACAAATATACTGGGCACCGGTACATGAATTAGGTCATGTTTTCAGCCATAATCAATATTTTAGTGCCGAGTGGTTAGCCGATTTTCTTATGATGTACGCCTCTATAGCAACCGGCATTAATTATACGGGTCCGATACAGCCGAAATTAGGATTACCCGATGAACCGACATTAGAAGGGTGGTATAAACGGGAAATGAACTGGCAAAATCAAACTGGCATTGCTTGGTGGGCATTGACGATATATGATAATAACTCAAAGCAGGGAACATGGTTAAATATGGCTATATTAAACTTTGTCCGTGACCATGGTTGGGATACGTTAAAACGAGCCTTCAGGAGTTATCATGACAGCAGTTACCATTATGAGGGACAGTGGTATGAATCAAAATGGTGGGTAGATATTGACTATCACGAATTTATAGACCGTATTGATTATTTTAGCGGCGTGAACTTCCGCAAAGAATATCTTGAAAATATGGGGTGGCTTGAAGCGGTCGAGGAAGAATTCTCTACCACGGAAATAAAGATTAAGTGGGCAAATCCGCTTTGTATTAACACGGTTGATGATGGGGTTGTTGAGCTGTATAATCCCACCGATGAGAACGTATCTGCAAAAGGGTTGTATCTTTCCAACGATGTGAAAAATCGGTTTAAACAGCAGATTCCGTCTGTTATTCTGAGAGCGGGAGAGTCGGTTTGTGTTGAAGTCGGTTTTGATTTGGAAGAAGGGGAAATGTTACGGTTATACGATGTTGGGGGAATGGCTTTGTCAGTGGTAGAGATTACAAAATGAAAAAAAGATTTTTATCAATTTTTATATCAATTATAATGTTCTGTGTGCTACTCTCGTCTTCACAGGCTGAAGAAACAACGGGGAGGCGACCTGCGGAAATAACACAACCGGAAGACGAATTTACGCCATACCGCGAAAGTGAGCATTTTGCAAGACCATTCCTTCGCTTCTCGAATCAACTGCCGTGTTTCTTCACTAACATCAGCGTTTAGAATTTCAGTGCGGTTCTTTTCTTTGAACCAAATCGCAACGCAGAAATGCTCTTCATAAACATGAAGCCAATACAGCGTTTTCTCTTTCCGTGTACCCCTTGCCGTAGTCCAAAAATGCTGCCCTTTCGCAAACCACGCCTTATACGGCTTGTACCACTGCCACACTTGCTCAATATCCATGTTCGATAAAGTTTCTTGAAGTGTTTCATATGCGGTATAACTTTCGCCGAGCGTTTCCGTTAATGTTTCGCTTGTAGGCGGCGAGTTAGGGTCTTTGAATTGTAA
>Ga0082212_10000175_pt1 | contig 94705 bp, 97 predicted proteins | sample TergutNt197P3_FD_71548 | JGI IMG/M metagenome (GOLD analysis project Ga0082212, IMG submission 71548) | Neocapritermes taracua P3 segment gut microbial communities from Petit-Saut dam, French Guiana - Nt197 P3 | ecosystem: Host-associated > Arthropoda: Insects > Digestive system > Gut ...
GCGCACAATCCCATAGAATCGAGCGCGTTAAATGTTCGCCCGCTCTGTGTGGCCGGCTTCAAGGAACAACCCCGTGTTCTGGGATATTCTGCTACAACAATTAATTGGTACGCCCGGGTGAGATCTTGAATCAGGTCTGACGCACTCTTGAGCGTCTTTGCGCATAAAGTATGACGAGGTGTTGCCGATGCGTCAAAATACATAAGGTGACGGATGCCGGACATGAAACCCCCAATAGCCAATCGTCTCACACTCCGGAAGATGGGAGGGGGGTTTTCCCTTTGCAAACATAGATACAAGAGATACAAAAGAGACTCACAGATCAAAGGAGGGAGGACCATGAACCGCTATCTCATTAACGGCAAACAGCGTCTGGAAGGCCAGATCACCACCAGTGGCTCCAAAAATGCTTCTTTGCCCCTTTTAGCCGCCACATTGCTTGGCATGGGAGAAAGCACCCTCAAAAAAATACCAAGGCTCAGCGATGTAGAGCATATGGTTCAAGTCTTGAAAAGCCTGGGCGCAAAAGTGGAAGATGACGGCGAAACCTTGAGCATCGACGCCCGGGTTCTGACAGGGATCTCTGTATCGGAAGAGTGTATGCGACAGATGAGAGCCTCTAACCTGATCCTTGGCCCCCTTTTGGCCCGTTTGGGGGAGGCCAGGATTCCGCTTCCGGGGGGATGCCGGATTGGGAGCAGACCTATGGATCAACACCTGAAAGGCCTTGCGGCCCTGGGGGTGGATATTCAAGAAACGCACGGATATATTGAAGCGAAAGTTAAACGCATGCGGGGAGCCGATATTTATTTCGATGTGCCCAGCGTTGGGGCGACGGAAAACCTTATGATGGCTGCTATGGGTGCTGACGGAACAACCTTGCTGCACAATGCCGCCCGGGAGCCGGAGATCATTGATTTGCAAAATATGCTCACTGCCATGGGGGGCAAGATTATCGGGGCTGGGACAGCCACCATACGAATTGAGGGAAGACAGCCTCTTTGGGGAACCGAATATACTGTCATCCCCGACCGCATTGAGGCGGGAACGCACATGCTGGCGGCGGTTATGACCCAGGGCGATCTGGAGATCGACAATGTGATTCCTGAACATATGAGTCCCATCATCGCCAAAACTAAACAATGTGGAGCGGAGGTCACGGTTAATAACAGCTCGATTCGCGTCAAGCACACAGGCGCCATTAACCCCATGGAAATCAAAACCCTATCCTATCCTGGATTCCCCACAGATATGCAGCCCCAATTTATGGCCCTCATGACATTGGCTCAAGGGACCAGCGTTGTTACAGAGACTATCTTTGAAAACCGCTTTCAACATGTAGACGAATTGCGGCGCATGGGAGCCAAAATCTCGGTAGAAGGCCGCAGTGCCATTGTTCACGGAGTTGAGAGGCTGGAGGGCGCTTTTGTAGAGGCCACAGACCTGCGGGCAGGGGCTGCGCTGTTTTTAGCCGCTTTGGCCGCGGAAGAAGCCAGTGTTTTGCAAAACATAGAATACATTTTCCGAGGCTACGAGAAACTTGAAGAAAAATATCAAGCGGTAGGAGGAAAATTACAGCGTATGGTCTAAGTATTTAACTGTTTGGTGGAATTTCCTCTTGCATCCCTGGAGAAGACAAGGTAAAATTAATAGTGAAATTTGAAGTTGATACTTCAACATAGTTGATATCTCAACTTTCAGAGAGAATCTGGAGGGCATAAATCTGAGCAAGCTGAAAAGGGCGAGAAAACATAATGTTTCCTTTCTTTATGCGGTTGTTGCTGTTGCGGTGATTATGGCAGGGATGGTATTTGTGACAAAGTCAAGCTTGTTTGTGGTGCGGGATATTCAGGTAGAGGTCCAAGTGGAAGGTGAGCAGCTTATAGAGACGAACAGCATTACAGAGATCCTGGGACCCGTTCAGGGAGAAAACCTTTTCCTGTTGGATACGAAGGCTTTGGCCCACAAAATTCAGCTGCATCCGCTGGTGGACAAAGTCGGATTTGAGCGCAGGCTTCCGGGAACCTTGGTTGTGAAGGTGGTGGAACGGCATCCGTTGGCTCTGATCCTGATGGGGGAGACTCATTTGCTCGAGGTAGACGGTTCGAGCATGATTTTGCGAACATTTGAGGATGGGAAGTGGCCGGAGGTGACGTGTCCCATATTGACTGGGATCCAGCCTCAGGATATAACCGGGCCTGGCCAAAAGATTACGGATGAAGCTGTGTTCAGAGCCTTAAAATGCGCAGAGGCGATACCGGAGAGTCTCAGGGGGCATATTGATGAGCTTCATGTAGAGGACTCGGGATCTCTCACCCTGTATCTGGATACCCGTGTGGAAGTAAGAATGGGAACGCACGATAATGATGCAGGAAATCTGCTGTTGCTTGCCGAACTCATCAAAAGTGACAAGTATGTGCGAGTGGCCCAGTCCGTTTGCTACATTGATCTGACGTCAGGAAAACCTGCCCTCGGATTTTAACGGATTTTAACGGAATTTAAATATTTAATGGATTTCAAATATTTGAGATATAAAGTGTCGGTCATGAAATGTCGGCGGGGAGGTAGGGAAAAAGATGTTGGAATTCGATACCGACGATACCCAATTGGTGAAGATTAAAGTTGTTGGTGTGGGCGGTGGCGGCAATAACGCCGTTAATAGGATGATAGCCGCGGGGCTCAGAGGTGTCGAATTCATGAGTGTCAACACCGATGCTCAAGCTCTCAATATGTCGAGAGCCGGGATTAAGGCGCAGATTGGTGTTAAACTGACAAAAGGGCTGGGTGCGGGCGCCAATCCGGAGATTGGCTGCAGGGCGGCTGAAGAAAGCCGTGAAGAACTGGGATCGCAGCTGGTGGGATCCGATATGGTTTTTGTGGCTGCAGGTATGGGAGGCGGTACGGGAACCGGCGCGGCTCCTGTTGTAGCTGACGTGGCAAAGGAATTGGGGGCGCTGACCATTGGCGTGGTGACGAGACCTTTTTCTTTTGAGGGGCGCAAGAGGGCCATGCAAGCGGAACGGGGTATTATGGAGCTCCGCGACCGGGTGGATGCGCTGATTATTATTCCCAATGACCGGCTGCTTCAGGTGGTGGACAAGCATACGACGCTGCAGCAGGCTTTTCAGATTGCGGACGATATTCTGCTCAAAGGGGTGCAGGGTATTTCCGATGCTATTATTGTTCCGGGGCTGATCAATGTGGACTTTGCGGATGTGAAGACCATTATGGCTGACACAGGATCCGCTCTCATGGGCATCGGTGAATCGGAAGGGGAAGGACGCGCGAAAGACGCGGCCAGCAAGGCGATTTCCAGTCCGCTGCTGGAGACATCCATTACGGGAGCTATGGGGATCCTCTGTAATATTACAGGGGGGTACGATGTGACCATGTTTGAAGTTCATGAGGCTATGGAGATCATCGCCGAAGCGGCTGATCCGGAAGCTAATATTATATTCGGGGCGATTTTTGAAGAGGGGATGCATGAGAAAGTTAAAATTACGGTGATTGCCACGGGATTCGATCATAATATTCCGGCCAGCCAGCCGTCGATGCCGATAAATAAACCGCAGAACAAGCAGTTGCCGGAGGAATTGGAGCCTCTCGTGGCGTCACAGCAGGTTCCGCCTTTTGGGACTGAAATTGAAATTCCCAGTTTTTTGCGCTATAAGAAACTTTAAAGATGAGTTTATTGGAACTCTTTTTGATTGCTATTGGATTATCCATGGATGCGTTTGCTGTGGCTGTTTGCATCGGCTTGACAATGAAGAGGATCACTCTGAAAAAATCCTTGATCGTCGGAGTGTACTTTGGTATTTTTCAGGCGGGTATGCCCCTTATCGGATATGTTCTGGGTATGCAGTTTGCGGATACAATTGTAGCTTTTGACCATTGGGTCGCCTTTGCTTTGCTTGGTTTTATCGGGGGTAAAATGGTTGTGGAAAGTTTTAAGCAGGAAGGATGTCCTGATCGGGAATGTCCCGCTGAAACATGCCTGGACAGAGAGTGTCCCGGAGGAGAACGTCCTCATGCTCAGGAAGCTTCCCTGAAGCTTGCCCCCATGCTGCCTCTGGCGCTTGCCACGAGTATTGACGCGCTGGCTATGGGCGTCCCTTTTGCTTTTCTGAAGGTCGATATCATACCGGCGGTCTTATTTATCGGGATCACGACCCTTGTCTTATCTACGGCTGGGGTAAAAATCGGCAATGTATTTGGGACGAGGTTTAAAGGCAAAGCCGAGCTTGCCGGGGGTATCATATTGGTCGTGATGGGGGTGAAGATATTGCTTGAGCATATGGGCATTATGACTATAGGATAGACATAACAGGAACATGTAAAAAGTATAGGTTTGGAAAAAGAAAAGGAGGGTTACTATGTGGAACTTGTCTCAACGTCACATAAAAAGCTGGACTTTTATTTGTGTTATGATTTTATGCGCATGTGTATTTTCCGCTTGCAGCAGCAAGAGACTGGATGCTCCATCCGTACCGGATTCAGACAATACTGCCGTTTACCAAAAGATAACCGCCAAGGAAGCCAAGGAAATGATGGACAGCGGAAAGCCGTATATCTTGCTTGACGTCCGCACCAATGAAGAATATGCGGAAAAGCGAATCGACGGTGCGCTCCTGATTCCCAACTATGAAATCGCTGAAAGAGCTGCTGTTGAACTCCCGGATCAGTCCGCCTTAATTCTGGTCTACTGCCGCAGCGGCGGCAGGAGCGCTGCGGCGGCTCTTGAACTCATTGGCATGGGATATACAAATGTTTATGATCTGGGTGGCATCAATAATTGGCCGTTTGAGACGGTGAGCGGGTAGCGGGAATGGGTAGCAGGTAGCGGGAATGGGTACTTCTGTTAAAAAAAAGGATGGAATGCTGGAACTTAATCGCGAATAATAGTACAATGAACATAGAATAAATTGTAAAGGAGATACTTGTATAAAGTACATCTGTATGGGAAAATACAAGGGATAACGTCAAAGTTATTGCCTTACAGTTCCTTAATCAAGAAAGAGGTTATGTAAGTGAAAGAAAAAGCCAAAAAGATAGCCGAATTGTTAAAAGTATTGGCCAATGAAAACCGGTTGATTATTTTTTGCGTATTGATGGAAACCCCTATGACAGTCGGCGAAATTGCCAAACACGTGCCCAAAATTACAGCTCCGGCCTTATCACAGCATCTGGCTCTCCTTAAAGCCCATGGGATTCTTGAATCAGAAAAAGTCGGCTTGACTGTGACATACTCTATTTCCGATTATCGTGTAAAAGAAATCATCAATGTCTTATTAAAATGCTATGGGCAGTGAAAGGAGAAAGATGAATGTCCGATATTAAAAAATATGAACCTCTTTGGAACGCCTGGTATGTAGAGTCCCTGATAGGGCAGGGTGAATTCAGCAAAGTCTATAAAATCCGCCAGGAGGCTGCTGGCAAAACCTATTACTCGGCAGTTAAAATCATCTCAATCCCCCTTGATGACAATGAAATTCGACAGATGAAGAGGGAAGGGTTCGATGATGCCGCCATGCGGGAGTTTTTGCGGGACTTTGCCAAAAACATCTTTTCCGAAATCGAACTCATGAATGAATTTCGCGGAAAAAGCCATATTGTCAGTTTTGAGGATTCCCTGATTATTGAAGACAGAAATTCCATCGGCTATGATATTCTGATTCGTATGGAACTCCTGACAAGTCTTGCCGATTTTACAACGGACACATTTCTGCCCCAGGCTGAAGTGGTTAAGCTGGGTATCCATATGTGCCGCGCCCTGGAGCTGTGTGCCCGGAAAAATATCATTCACAGGGATATCAAACCCGAAAATATCTTTGTATCCCCCAAGGATTACAAACTGGGTGATTTTGGCATAGCCCGGCAAATTGAGCGCACATCATCCCAACTCTCCAAAAAAGGGACCAATACTTACATGGCGCCGGAAGTTTTCAGATATGAAGCCTACGGCGCGGGGGCGGATATCTATTCCCTGGGGATTGTTCTGTACAGCCTTTTGAACCAAAACCGGACTCCCTTTTTGCCGGAATTTCCGGAGCCCGCCCTGCTGAGCCACAGGGAGGCAGCGATGAGAAGGCGCATGAACGGAGAAACTATACCTGCTCTTAAGGGGATCGACCCGGAGCTGAACGGCCTCATTTTAAAAGCTTGCGCTTATGACCGCCAGGATCGCTTTTCCAGCCCCGGGGAGATGCGCGAGGCCCTTGAAATCATAGCGAGGACTGCAGGAGAACGATGAATGTCTGATATTAAAAGACATGAACCTCTTTGGGATGCCTGGTATGTGGAATCCCTGATCGGGCAAGGCGCTTTCAGCAAGGTCTACAAAATCCGCAAGGACGCGTTTGGTCAGGCCTATTATTCGGCGCTTAAAGTCATCTCGATACCCCAGAATGATCATGACATCCAGCAGATGAAAAGAGAAGGGCTCGATGATTTTGCTACTTGGAGAGTGTTGGAGGATCTGGCCAGAAACGTTTTTTCCGAAATCGAACTGATGAATAGGCTGCGCGGAAACAGTCATATTGTCAGTTTTGAGGATTCTCTGATTCTTGAAAACAAGGAGTCAGGCGGCTGGGATATTCTGATTCGTATGGAACTCCTGACAAGTTTGGCGGATGTTGCGGCAGGCACATTTCTGCCTCAGGATGAAGTTGTCAAGCTGGGTATCCACATGTGCCGCGCCTTGGAGCTGTGCGCCCTGAATAGAATCATTCACAGGGACATCAAGCCCGATAATATTTTCCTGTCTCCGTACGGCGACTACAAACTGGGCGATTTTGGCATAGCCCGGCAAATTGAGCGTACATCATCGGGATTATCTAAAAAGGGAACAAATAGTTACATGGCGCCGGAGGTGTTCAGGTATGAATCCTACGGTGCGGGGGCGGATATATACTCCTTGGGGGTTGTTCTGTACAGCCTTTTGAACCAGAACCGGACTCCGTTTCTGCCGGAATATCCCAAACTTATTCTGATTGGGGACCGGGAGCAGGCCATGCATAAACGTATGAACGGAGAAGCGGTGCCTCCTCTTAAGGGAGTTGGTTCTGAACTGAACGGCCTCATTTTGAAAGCGTGTGCCTATAACCGCCAGGATCGCTTTTCCGGTCCCACGGAAATGCGAGAGCTCCTTGAGAATCTGGAAAAGTCGGCGAAGCCGAGAGGCACAGATATGACAGAAGCGTTATTCCGGGAAAAATCAGCACGCCGCCGGAAGCCATTCTTAATAGGGGTGGTGTTGGCATCAGCGTTGGTGTTGGCATTGGTAATTTGGGGATTGTTTTTTCTTTGGCCCCACACAAATTCTGAGGGTAACACAGTCACCCCTGAGGATCAGATCGATCCGCCACCACCCTCTGAATCGGAATCTGATCCCCTGCAGTCTGACATTCAAGTTCTGCTGTCAGATAGTTTTGACGCCTATCCCATAGGGTCACCGCCGCCCGGTTGGACCACCAATACTTCCGGCGGCCCTGTTACGATCGAGGAGGCTCCTGGCAGCGGTGAAAAGAGTTTGAAGATTACGAAACCTGAGGCAAACACGGGTTTTTCCACAGCACACAAAAGGCTCAGCGATGTACAATCATCCGGGGTCATAATCTACGAAGCCCGAGTCATGACACCGGATACTCAAGGCAAAATATTTCTGATGATGTGGGAGAAAACACAAAAGGAAATCCCGTTTAAAATAACTTTGGATGATAAAAGGATCATGGTAAACGACACGACGTTTGTCCAAGCATTTGTCCCTTCCAAGTGGATTCATATTGTGGCAAAGCTGAACATTGATACTCGGAAGATCGACCTTACTATTGATGATGTCGACAAAGGAACCTTTAATTTTTATAGGAACACGGACGATGTGGGCGCAGTCATATTCAGTGTTCATCCTGGTTTTATGGGGACTTTGTATGTTAATTATTTTCGCGTGACAAGGGAAAAAGGATGATACTTTTATTGAGTCATCCTTTGCTCTCTAATATAATACTCCACAGCAGACATTTTGTGTTCCAACGTCTCAACGCGTTCCGCAACATTCAGAACAGCATTCATTTTTTCATTTAATCCCGCATGGCCTTCCATCGTTATTTTTATGGCTTTACTTATGTCATGTTCGACTTTAATTTCAAGCTTTCTTAATCGTTTATCTACCTCAGTGACTTTTTCTTTAACTTCAGAAATCTCCTTGCCCATACTGTCAAAACGCTTGTCCATCCCGTCAAAACGCTTGTCCACACCGTCAAAACGCTTGTCCACACCGTCAAAACGCTTATCCAGCCCTTCTTGCATCGTGGCTAACTTTGAATCAAAAACCTCTTCGGTTCGGGCTAGCCTTGTTTCTACCACGTCCACAAGAACTAATTTCAATTCTTGCATTTCTTCTTTTGTCATGTCGTTCACCTCACCTATAACGTCTTAAGTCTTCTATAAAGTCTTTAGATATGATTGTAACATAAATGAGGATAGGCTGTCATTATAACCAAGGTCACAAGGCCATTTCCCCAAAAGTTTTGCCAAAAACCCCGAAAACGGCAAAACTTTTTCAATTAATGCGAACTCAGTTGACATTTTTCGCGAATCTATTGTCTTTGGTCCAAACTATATACAAAGCCCCATGTTTCAGCTACAATAAGCGTAATAACGTTATTATGGTTTACAATAAAAACATCATTATGTATAAATGGGAGATAACCATGGAAAGAGTGCTGCGTGCAATATGTTTGATAGTAGGCGCCGTTGCTGCAAGCTATACGGTGTATGAGGTAACCATGATGGTGTGGCGCAATCCGGCAGTGGAGGATTCCACGAAGTCTATTTTTACTTTTGTTGCTGCATTGGTTTATCTAATAGCTATAGTTATGTTCGTTATAGCCCTGAAGCCTTTTTTTCAAATCAAGATAAAGAAGAATATAAAAAACGGTCCGTTGGTAAAAGGAACGGTTATTTCGGTAAGAGAAGGGGCGTTTATTAATTATCGGCCTGAGTTATTTATAACTGTACAATTCACCACAACCGACGGAAAACAGGTTACAGCTACTGACAGGCTTGTCACATCATGGATTGGTCTGGCGCGGATTCACCCAGGTGCAGGAATCTATCTCCGGTATAACCCGAAGAATCCCCAGAAGATTATACTTGCGTTAGAAGACGATATGACCACAGATGAAGCGAATGTTGTTCAGGCAAATATGCAGGCTGTCTTGGACAGGCGGCTGATCGAAAGGGGGGCAACCTCCCAGGAGATGATTGATATTGCCAATAGTGGCGTCAAAGCGCAAGGGGTCATTCTCTCAGCGCAGCCTACCGGCAACATTATTAATGGCATGGGGGAAATGACGCTGCATATCAAAGTAACGCGGCCGGACAACGGCGGCACATTTGAATCGGCAGTGAACAAAGTGGTGCCTCGGAACTGCCTCTCTGATGTCCAGCCCGGCAGTGTCATAGATGTTCGTTACTTGCCAGGGAATGAGGGGAAGATTGTGATTGTAACAAAGTGGTCACAAGCGGGGCAACCTCCCGGAAGATGATTGATTGGAAGGGTTGGCTATGATCGATCTGGCGCAGGTTCAGTCTGGCGGGCATGGGTTTCCGGGCCTTTTGAATTATTATAGGGGTGAATATATATGTATCCTGTTATTATAATCTGTGTTATTTCAATTGTGCTATGTTTTCTCCCAGTTATTCTCTTGCTGAAAAAAGAATTTGGGACTATCAACAAAAATCAAGCAATCCGTTCTAAAGGAATTAAAACCACTGCAGTCATAAAAGAAATCAAACTGGGGGGCAAGATGACAGGCAATGAGATAGTTCCTGGTGTCACGTTAAGTGTGATGGTTGAAAATGAAAAAGGGGAATTCTACTCTGCCAAGATATATGATACGATCGCTGTTACGGATATGCCACAATTTCAACCAGGAGCAAAAATCGATGTTGTTTATGATCCTGCTGACCCGACAAAAGTAGCCATGCTTACCGGCTCGGGCTATTCTTATGAAGATGTTGCTGCCTGTTTGGTAAGATATCTTTCTGTAACCAACAACCAAAGTAAGGCTTATGTTGTCTTAAACGTGGAATTGGATGTGAGGAAACTCAAAAACACATTATCAGATATTCAAAAACGGCAACTCATCTCTGATATTGCAGAAGGGAGATTAAGTGATGTTGTAGAAATTGCAAAAATACTTGAGGGACAGTAATACAAATTTTTGTATTCGTTCAAAGGGGGAGATAACGTTTATGGTTGAATATATGACTGAAAACATAGGGATGATGATCCTTATCGCTATCGTGATGCTTGGGGCAATTACTTGGTTACTAAAAGGAATGATGCATTCGGTTAGGACGAGTATAACCCGTGCTAAGGGAATTAAAACCACTGCAGTGATAAAAGAAATGGGACTGGGAGGGAGTGCTCTGGGTAATGAATTCTCTCCTGCCGTCACGTTGCGTGTGTTGGTAGAAAATGAAAAAGGGAAACTCTATTCTGCTCAGATAGAAACAACCATAGCTACCACGCATATGCCCAGGTTTCAACCGGGATGTAAAATTGATGTTGCCTATGACCCTGCTAATCCCCAAAAAGTAGTGATGCTTTCTCCGACTAGTAGAATTCAAGAAGAGTATCAGGCAAGCAAGCAAGCCGCCTTTGACAAGTATTTGATAGAAAAAGGAGTAACCTCTCAGGAAATGATTGATATAGCCAATAACGGCATTAAAGCACAAGGTATCATTTTATCAGTGCAGCCTACCGGCAATGTTATTAATGGCTGGGAGGAGATGGCTTTGGATATTCACCGATTTTCGCATCCACTTTAACCGTCACAGGATGTAATAGATTCACATAATCACCCAAACACCAAGGTCAGCTTAGCACCATCCAGCCACGGTATATCTGCAGGAAGGTGTTTCCAGGGAACGCTCCTCAGAATTGGGTTGTGCGCCCGCTTTGGATAAGTGACTGTGATATCATTGCCGCGCACGCCAACAACTCCCTGACCATGTACAAAGTTGCGAAAGATCGTGTTTGCGTCACACTTTTCAAAACCGCGCAGGTTCTGTGCTAAACGCCAGTAAAGGGTGTCCGCAATCATCGTCATCACCATATCAAAATGCACTTTTAACAGTATTGGCGACGAGAGCGCATTAATGTGGAAAAACTTCACGGCTTCTGAAATGCCCGTTTCAACATGCCAGCGGCAGGAATAATCCGCAACAATGACTTCTGCTGGCGACTCAAAGTCATTGGTAATCAGGAATGCAGGCTTTTCATGCCCGTTCCCTTTAAGAATGATCTGGCGCGCTTTGCCGTCGTAATCCTTCAGCTCAACATCAGACTCATAGATGAACGGATTCGGATATTTGCGCTTATCGTGAGGAATTGTAATCTTCTCCCACGGCTCAAGCTTGCCGACCGCCTCCAGAAGTTTTTGGCCACGTCGGCGCAATGTGACGAACTTAATGCCCTGCCTGTTAAGTTCTGACAGATTCTTGTATGTGGTAAACTTGCTATCGAAAATCAACGTGGAGTTCATTTGTCGACTTATCCTTGTCCAATAGGGCAAAAAGCTGAGAATCTGGTCATCTGCCTCACGGCTTTGTATATCGGCAGCCGTGTAAACAATGAGCTTCGTTTCGGAGTCCTGCGCGAACATAGTCAGCGCACCTTTCATCCGTTTGCCCCTGGCTCCCGCCCAATGTTTGTCAAGCACCGATTCGTCGCCATAGTGGGGCACAGTGTGGAAGTCGAGATTGATGACCCGCTTATCATAGATGCCCAGCCTATGAGCATGGCTTACAAAGGCTTCCTGCAGACGGTTTATGTGTTCTTGATCCAACGAATACGAGTATGTAGACAACGCGGTGCATTTCGGCAGCACGTTCAGCCCTGTAAACAAGCCCAACCCTGGGTCGAAAGAATGATCTCCTACATGGGCATAGCGCTCTGTGCCAAGCAGTTTCAGTGCCAATATGGAAAGAAAATAGTTCATGGCCGATATCGCACGGGTCTCTGGCAGCTTTGCTTTCTTTATCACGCCGTCGATTCCCAACTGAGCCAGAAAGGGAGCAAACAGAAATACGCCTGCCCCATCTGACTTATAACGGGAGCCATCAAGCATCGTCACGCGGACAGGTTCCGCTTTTTCTGGTATGTCGCTGCCCTTTACCGTACGCCCAATCTGCAACTGTGTTCTCCGGGGAAGCTTTTTGAATCCTTCCTCAGCAAGTACCCTCTCTACAGTGCGGATGGATAGCTCAATACCGTCCTGCATCAGCACTTCCAAAATCTCCCCGGCAGACAGCTTCTTTTGCCTCCATTGGACGATTTTCTCGCGGGTATTCCCGTCCACCTTACGCCTTGACGGTTTGCCTTCAGTTGCTGGCTCTGAGAAGTCGATCATTCCATGCCGGAACTTGAATCGCAGCTGGCTGACATACCTGGGGCTATACCCGAAACGCTCGGCAATGAGTTTGTCAGGCAATCTCTCCACAAAGGCAGCCCTCAACGCCTCGTATCGGCGCTGCCAATCAGCGGTTGGATTTGTAAAATATCGTGCATCACTCATACATTCATTATATCAAATGACGATTATTAAGTCAATAATAAAATGTCAAAATGATATATTTTGTCACATGCTGTTGCATGTTGATACACAGACGCTTGCAAATCAACTATTCTCAATGCATTCGTTCGGATGGGAGTTCTCATGTAATGTATAACCTCATTTTTGACTTTTGAAATATCTTGATATAAACGTCTTTGTGTGTAATAATCGTGTAGGCTTTCGGTCTTTAGATGCTTGAAATCACCGCGTTTTCAGTTCATACGCCAATCTGTATTATTATGCTCCAAGGGCACGCGAAAATCGGTGATATTGAAGTAACGCGGCCAGATTCCGGTGACACATTTGAAACAACCGTAAACAAAGCGATACCCCAGAACAGGCTTTCCTTTGTCCAACCCGGCAGTGTCATAGATGTTTATTATTTGCCAGAGAATGAGAGGAAGATCGCGATTAGTGTTAAGGGAAAATAGAACTGCTGTTCACACCAGAAGAGCGGACAGCGGCAAGACCAAAGGATGTGAATTATGAAAAAATATGGATTAGTTGCACTTATCTCCTGTTTATGCGTCCTTACTGTGTCCCTGAGCGGTTGCTCCGGACACAGCGAAGCTGTAAAAAACGGACCATTGGTTATTGGAACCATTGTTTCCGTCACGCAAACAGGAACCTATTACAACAACAATCCTCAGCTGGAAGTGACTTTACGGTTTGTCACAGATGAGGGACAAGAGATTACCGCTTCGGATCGAAAAATCGTAGCCCTGATTGATCTGGCGCAGTTTCAGAAAGGAGCGCGTGTGCCTCTCCGGTACAATCCGGAAAATCCGGAAGACATTACGATGGCCTTTGGTCTGGATGACGAAACACTGCAGCAGGCTTTGGACAAACTGACGGGAAAATCCGGGGAAGATCATGATGGGGTGCTGTTGAAATGAAGTTCACAAGAGTGCAGCCATCATTCCATGAAAATAGAAAGAAGATGAAACCATGATCAAAGAACGCATCCAGTACCTCAGCAAACAAAAAGGCCTGACGCGCAAAGAGCTGATAGACGGCCTTATCACCCAGACCCATTTCGCCAACATCCTTGCCGGGCGGTACACACTGGCGCAAGACCTGGCCGAAGCCATGGCCAAAAGGCTGTCAGTGACCCCGGACTACCTGTCCAAAGCCGGGGATTGCCCGGACGCCATCATGAAACAGATTGAACACATGGCGGAAACAGTCCTCTTTATGAGTGGGACAGAGGCGTCTGTGCATGAACTTCCTTTGAAGGCCAATGAACTCGCCTTGGAACTGAGCGCCAACCTCTGCGCCGCCTGCGTGAGCTTTCAGCTGAACGACACCGAAAACTGCCAAAAGATTCATGAAACCTATTTGAATTTTTATCTGGAAGAGTTTAATGACGCCAGAATCGAAGAACTGCCGGCGCCCGTCAAAATAATGTTCTATATCTACAAAATGATTGTAAGCCGTTCCCATAAAAGGTATGACCTCATGCTGTTTTATCTGGACAAACTGTTGGAACTGGTGGTTACCCAGTCGGAAATGTGGATCGCCGTGCAAAAATCCCGCCTGGAAACCTTTATCACAATGGGTATGTATGATATAACCCAAGAGGTGTTTGAAGAAGTTCTCCTGCGGGTCAGAAAAGAAAACCGCCTCCATCATCTGACATCCCTGCATATCATGCGCTGCGGCTTGTATCACCGGATCAAGATGAATGAAACCGCCGTGGTTGAACTGGCCAAAGCCGAAGAAAATCTTATCTACTATGCCGACGATGAGAACAAATCAACACATTATTCCATCATCCTGCACAACCGGATCCTCATCGTCACAAGGCTGAAAATGTATGACATCGCCAGAACCGCGATTGATCAATACAAAGCCTTTATGGAGAGGAATCCGCAGACCCCAAAAGAAACCGTGGAAGCCCATATAGGCGGTTACATGTGCGCGGTGCTGAAAGGGAAAGAAGACTGGGACAGCCTTGGGGCGCTGCTGGAACGTCTCGAAACCCTGCCTTTGACCGAGGAACAGCGGTCTTCTGTGGATTACTATGCCGGCGTCATCCACTTTCAAAAGGGCCGGTTTGCGAAAGCCGAGGCCCGTTTGCAGCCGGCTTTGGAATTCATTCGGCGCACAGACGCCGACAGCCATTGGGTTGCGGATATATGTGTGATACTGGCGGAAATAGCCGAGCAGGGGAAACGCTATAAGAAGGGGATGGAGCTTTATAAGATAGCTTATGAGGCTGTGAAGTAAGAATTTATAAAGGAGAGTGAAACTCATGTCACAATGTGAAAAGTGCGGAGGGATAAATGTAGTTCGGGGGAAACTTTCAGCGGATCAAAGAGTCGCCTTTACTCCTTATGAGGGCCAGGCCTCCATGGATTTTGCTGTAGAAGCCTCAGCCTGTAAAGATTGTGGGAGTGTTTTTGATTTGAGGGTTAGAGATAATAGACCTTATCAATTATATCAACTCGCTGCTTGTGAGATAAGGGATCTTTCTAAGCGCAACAAGCAACAAAAGGCCTTTGATGCTTTGCAGAAGAATATAGCTAAATTGGGACTCAAAACCACATTATCAGATGCTCAAAAAAGACAGCTGATCTCTGATACTGCAGAAGGGAGATTAGAGGATGTGGCAGAAATTGTAAAAATTCTTGGTGGACAGTAATAGGGGGTGACGTTTATGAGTAAATACACAGAACTCATTATCAAAATCGCGTTCATAATAATATTTATGGCGCCGCTTATTGTTTGGGCATTAAGGGGAGTGTTGCATACATTCAGAGAAGATGCACTCCGTATTAATGGAATTAAAACCTCTGCGGTGGTAAAGGAATTTAATCTGGGGGTAAGGCGGAAAATAATCGATTTCGCCGAGAGAATAGTATCAGGCGACATGAATAGCTCTCTTAACTCTTAGCCATCATACCGCAGCGGTTGGCATTTCTGGGATGGGAGTTGCATTTGGTTTTAAAGGTGTTGAATTAAATTGTGGAGGTTATAAAAATGAATATAGACATGGGGAAATTAGTATCTGCAATAGTTCTGTCAGTTTGTAGTGTTGTTGCCTGTTATGTGGCATATGTATTTATTATGGAAATATGGCGGCAGTCATTACCAGATAGCATGAGATATACTTTTACTTTTGTCCTTATAGTCGTTTTTCTGTTCACCACAATCGTAGCTATTGTTGAGTGGAAATCCTTTTTTTCGGATAAAGGACGAGTACCTGCAGTGATAAAGGGAATTGAAGTGGGTAATGAGTTGTTATATCCTACCGTCAAATTACAGGTACTAATAAAAAATAGAAAAGGAGAGTTTTATTCTGCTCAGATAGAAACAACGATAGCCAATACGCATTTGTCCAAATTTCAACCAGGATCAAAAATTGATGTTGCATATGACCCTTCTGATCCAACAAAAGTAACGATACTTTCTCCAACCAGATAGCATGCCATGAATAATTGCTCATAGTCCCTATCGCTAACATGAAAATCACCAAACCATTCCGCCTAAGCCTCCTAACCCGCCCCTTCCGACACGATGCCCTTCGATTGGGCGCATGCCTATGGCGGGACAACCTTTGCCCCAAACCCTATACAAGGAGGCACAATTCGGGTACAATAAGCGCAATAACGTTATTATTATGCTCTGGGTGCTGTTGCCTTGGAATTCCAGCCAAAGTTTCGGCCATCCCCGCCGATCTTCAGTACCGTACCCCTGCGGACAAGTACAATGTAAACATTAAAACCGGATATGACCAACTTTTTGTCACGGAAGGCGCGCGCGAGGTAACCATTGCTGCTGGAGATAATCTCACTATCACGGAGGGCGGGCGGAAAGTAGACATTACTGGAGATGTAGAAGAAACAATAAATGGGGAAGTCAGTATTACTTCTACAGGAGATTATACGGTTACTGCGCCAAACACGGGCTGGTTCAGTCGTGACGGCTACAAAGTTACTCTTTTCAGTGGGGAATTAGGGATAACCGTATAATTCAAAAATGCGTTTCATGTTCGAGAATATGGGGGGAAGAAAAATGAATGTGGTGCTGTTTGTTATTGTGGGGTTGGGATGTTTGGTCATTTTTTTGGCGACTTGTTTGTTTGCACTGATTATTCGTTCTTCATACTTAAATAAAAAAGAGTATGATTATATAATCAGTCAAGGAATTATTGCTGAGGCCACAATTAAGTCTATGAGCCAAACGGGGTCGTTCACAAATAATAACCCTTGTGCAATAGTTGGATTATTGATTCACAAAGATGGCTCTGTGCTGGAGACATCAGTTAGAGTAGTGGTCCCTGTCACTAAGGTACCAGATATTCAAGTTGGGAAAAAAATAAGCATTAAATACCTAGAGACTGAGAAGGGGGTGAAAGTAGCGGTTCCAGGATTTAGATTTTCGTAGCGCATGAGTAAATAGTGTTTATTTTGAATGTTATGTAGGTTAGTATGAAACCAAGAAGTCGTGGATACCCGCCTAAAAAAGCACAGACTACCCCCTTGGTATATAAAGCCAAAAATTTACTATTAAATCGCATAATTTGGAGATGAAATTATGAAGTTTGTGAGCGAAGAAACAACTCTCATCATTAGTATTATAGCCGCATTGTCATTCCTTGGAATAATAGCTTCTTTCTTATTAAGAAAAGTGTTGTTTGGTGGTAGAAATCAACAAACCCATTTTGACGGAATTAAAGCTTCCGCAATGATAGAGGAAATCAAACTGGGCGGTAGAGCGGTTTATAATGAATTCCATCCTGCTGTCAAGTTACAAGTATTGGTCGAAAATGAAAAAGGGGAGCCTTATTCCGCCCAGATAGAAACAACGATAGCTATTACACATATACCCAAGTTTCAACCGGGAGCAAAGATTGATATTGTGTATGACCCTGCTGACCCATCAAAAGTAAAGTTGCTTTCTCCAACAGAATAATGCCATGAATAGTTCTCTTGGCTCTCCGGGCCAATTCTCCTCATGATACTGTGGAAGCCATGCGGCGACGCACAGGGATTACAAAGGAGAGACTTGCAGAGTTAAGAGAGCAAGTGTAAGCATCATTCCCGTAAAGCGGAAATCATTTCACCCGGTCACAAGGCCATTTCCCCAAAAGTTTTGCCAAAAACCCCGAAAACGGCAAAACTTTTTCAATTAATGCGAACTCAGTTGGCGTTTTCCGCAAATCTATTGTATTTGAACTCTCTTTCCAACTCTCTTTCCAACTCTTGACCTACCATAGCAGACATGGTAACCTTATCTTAACAGGAACATTACGGACATCAAGGGCCGCTAATATCAGTTAGCGAACATTAAATAAGGAGGATCATAAGTGGCTATTAACAAACATGATCTAATAAAATTAATTGAGCTTCTTCCAAATGAGGCTAATCAATCTGCCTTTGATTTTCTAAAATATTTATCCATACGCCATCGGCCTGATTGGGACGAAATTGCATTGATGGAGCCGGATGATATCCCTTTGAGTGTCGAAGAAGAACGACAACTGAGAGAAAGATCAGAATTTATATCATGGGAGGAAGCGATGGATGAGCTCAACTTACCAGTTGATATTAAATCGTAATGCTGTAAAGTTTATTGCAAAGCATGAAAGAGGAGTTCAGGAACGCATTAGAAAAGCACTGACTGGATTGGCTGTTCGTCCCCCGGTGGTGGTGACATAAAACCACTCAAAGGAAGAGGGAATCTCATGCGCCTTCGAGTGGGTACATACACAGAAAGCTGCACAAGCCGCACAAAAAACAGCGGAAGATCTATTGGTCTTGGCTCTTCAAGCCAATTCTCCTCATGATACTGTGGAAGCCATGCGGCGACGTACAGGGATTACAGAGGAGAGACTTGCAGAGTTAAGAGAGCAAGTGTAGGCATCATTCCCGTTCATTCCCGTAAAGCGGAAATCATTTCACCCGGTCACAAGGCCATTTCCCCAAAAGTTTTGCCATCATTGGCGAGACAGGAGTCAAGACATGATCAAAACAGCAAAAAAATTCAAGAGTGTTGTGGAATTGAAGCAACTGGCATCAAAAGAAATTGTTTCTCTCGATGGAGGGGGACCACGTTTATCGCACCCAATGCCAGCACGTCGTCAAGGCCAACCATTGATCGCCTTTATGGTTTACCGCTATGGGTTCAGGCCTGGTTTGGTTCGATTGTCACTGCCCTACGAAGTGGTATGGCTCGATCCGGCCAACGGCACGCTTGTCGCTAAGACCACAGTGTCGCCTGCTGACTTTGGCCAGCCGTCCCGTCCTGCTGATGAGGGATTAATTAATAGAGTGGAAGTTCAATATGCCGCCGGGTATATCGGATAACCGCTTATCTGCACTGTACGACATATTATTCGAGATATGGGCCACCAACACTTCCACACGAGGCTTCAGCGCCTTGCCAGACGCGGCGCGCGAATTCCTGAAGACTTTTGGTGCGCTTAGTGAACCCCCGCTATTGGAATACTACGAAGCCCTTGGCCGTGAATTCTTTGAATGGGTGCGGGCATTGGCTAAATGACGAGCCCCGTTGTGCAAGTATTAAGCATTTCATGGACATCTGTATATATAATCCATAGTCATACTGTCGATTAAACAAGCGAAGGTTAAACTAAATTTAACGAAGAGCAACTTGCCAACATTGCTATTCTATTGGAATCTATAAAAACTCTTACTGATGAAACAACAGATAACGCATATTGCCTGCGCTTATTTGCTGATTATCAGGCATCAGAAGATAAAAATAATCCTATACTCCTTGAGGATTTTGCCAAAAGTTTAGGAGTCAACTTATGAAATTACAGGATCATCTATACTGTTCAAGATGTCCAGGATGCTCAAAATGAAGAACTCATAATACTGGTTATGAATGCCGGCAATCGTGGAGATATCTACAAATGAAAGTGGCATCAGCTTTCCGCAGCCCAATGAGAACCAAGAACACCTGAGGTCACAAGGCCATTTCCCCAAAAGTTTTGCCAAAAACCCCGAAAACGGCAAAACTTTTTCTCATAATGCCAACTCAGTTGGCGTTTTTCGCAAATCTATTGTCTTTGCCCCAAACCCTATACATATCGTCATGTTTCAGATACAATAAACATAATAACGTTATTTGAACCCCAAGACCGAATTTGTCAATCCGCGCGGTTGCCTGTTGAACTCCAAAAAAGCCTTTATCAAATGAGGAAGGCTTTCATGTCCAGCCCCTTTCTGGTTATCCCTTCTTCCACGCATAGCGCAAAGCTTAGTTACAGTCCCTTAATCTGAAGTCACAACAAATCACCTAACAAAGATGGGAGTGTTCACCTAATGTTTAAAAAAAACAACCCAAACACCATGAATCCTCTTTCACAAAAAATGGCCAACTCTTTCCTAAAAAACGCCGGAATGCCGGACATGTCCGCACTTACGCAGCAGCAGCTATATAATTCACAGCAGCAAACCGAGGAAATCATGAAAGCTTATGGCCAAAACATGCAGAACCAAGCCTTTCAGAATCGGACTTTGTACAGGGCGACCATTGTAGATATTCAGGATATCGAGACACCACAAAACATGGCGTCCAAGTCGGCAATTGCTACCATGACATTTGAGCTTAACGGGACAATGATGACTGAAAAAGGGTATGCTCTCATTGCTCCCGGCGAGGCATTCGGGCCGGGCAAGATTGTGATGGTATCTTATGACCCGAATTATCAGGATCCTGGTGGTTATGGTGTGAAGCTGGCTATTGTGAATAAGAATCCCTAAGTTCCTGTATGGAAAACAATGAATTTAGCAGAAGAAACAGAAGCGGTTTGGCTCAGACATGAGCCAAACCGGGAAAGGATGTGGGTTATGAAAGGATTAGGAAAACTGTTTTCCATTGTTGGTTTTCTCTTGGCTTTTTCCCCCCTTATCTTGGTTTTCGCTTTCGCTTTCGACAGCTTGTCAATACCTCTTATAATCAGTCTTGCTGTTCTTGGAAGTGTTTTTATGATAGCGGGGTTTATTCTTAGCTTCAGAGCTAAGGCCAAATCAATCCTGAGCGGCGAACCTCAAAATATACCGGGATACGCCGGAGGAATGCTCAAGATGCTGGGTATGGGAAATGTTCTGGAAACCCCTGAAAACATTTTGGGAAATGCTCTTGGCACGCAAAGTGAAGACATCAAAAACGGGCCGTTGGTTACCGGGAAGATTGTGGCTGTGGGTCAGACAGGATCCTCTATGATGAAGAGAGCAGGGCACCAGCCTAAATATAGCTTATCAATAACCTTGCAGTTCATGACACCAGGAGGGCAGACAGTTATAACAACAATCCAGCAATGGGTTATGCTCACAGATATAGCGCGGATTCAGGCGGGTGCGTCGGTTCCTGTCCGGTATAATCCGATGAATCCTGAGCAATGTATGATAGACTTTGTGCCAGGAAGCCTTGTTGTCTAAGGATCCCATTTTCGCATATCGCGTTGAGATTACCGTTCATAAAGCACCTCCGTCAACCATATCAGCGGATTTTCCACTTCAACTTTTGCGCTTGCCCTCTTCGCCGCTCCCTATTCATTGTCGCGCAAGTTTTCCACTTCCTCGTGGGTCAGGCCAGTGTCTTCGGCAACGTCATCAATCGATCTGTTGCGTTTGAGCATATTTCTTGCCACGGCGATCACTCCTTCACTTCGGTTGGGTCGGCGTTATATCAATCACCACCACTTCCGGGCGATTAAAAACCTTTGGCAGGATAAACGGTTTGGCCAGCCCCCGGCTAACGACATGAGAGGTTTTTCCATGCTGGTACAACCCCCCGGCATAGGGCGGAAACAGCCCCTGATCCGGGGCAAACAAGCCGTTCAAGAGTCCCGGGATTCTCACTTGCCCTCCGTGGGCATGGCCAGAGACCACCAGATCCACATCATATTTTCGATACTCGTCAATTCTATCAGGCCGGTGCCCCAGGAGAATATGAAATCCCGGCATTCCGGCCAGAGGGGAGAGGACTTGTTTCAGGGCTGCCCGGGAGTTATAGGTTCTGTCCCACTTCTTTCGCCTTTCCGGATCGTCCACTCCGCCTATAATGAAGGTATTAGCGCCAATCTGTACCTTCTCAAGACGGTCAGAGAGAAGGACAATACCCAAACTTTCCGCCAGGGCGGCGACATCTCCCCAATCATCCCGGCGAAACTCATGGTTTCCCGGCGTATAGTAAGTAGGCGCGATCTTCGTAACTTTGCCGAAAAAGAAGGCGCTATTTTCCATGCGGCGCTTGCGCTTATCGCATACCATATCCCCGGCCATTAGAATGAGATCAGGTGCTTGGTTGGCGATACCCTTCAGAAGAGTTTTATACTCTTTCCCATAAGGGAATCCGTGAAGATCCGCTAAAAGAACAGCCCGTGCGGGGACGCGTAAACGAGGGGAAATAACAGTGTAGGTTCTGACAATCAACCGCCTGTCGAAGGCGACCACGAGCACCCCCAGACAACTAACGGCACTAAGAATAAGAATAAGCATAAGCACAAGAGTCTGCACAATAAATCACCTCAATAACAGGCTATGCGCGTGAGGAAGAACAAGAACGCCCTTATGCCGGCTCCTTCTCTTCAAACTGACTGTTATAAAGCTCCGCATAGAAACCGCCCTGAGCCAGCAGATCCGTATGGGAGCCGCTTTCCACGATATCCCCTTTCTGTATGACAAGGATCAAATCTGCGTTACGGATGGTGGAGAGCCTGTGAGCGATGACAAAGGATGTCCTGCCGGCCATCAGCTTGTTCATGGCCTCTTGCACAATGCGTTCTGTGCGCGTATCGACAGAGCTGGTCGCTTCATCCAGGATCAGCAGAGGCGCGTTCTGGATCATCGCCCGGGCAATGGTGAGAAGCTGTCTTTGGCCGGTGGAAATGCTTGTTTGATCATTGAGGATGGTTTCATATCCTTTGGATAATGTCTGAATGAAGTGGTGCAGTCCCACCGCTTTACAGGCAGCCACAACTTCTTCGTCAGGTACATGGGTTTTGCTGTAGATGATATTTTCTTTAATGGTTCCCTCGAAGAGCCATGTGTCCTGTAAGACCATGCTGAACTGCTCGTGGACAGCTTCCCGGGTGACAGTATGGGTGGGGGTGCCATCCAATAAGATTTCGCCGCTGTCCAGGTCGTAAAAGCGCATTAACAGGTTAACAATGGTGGTCTTGCCGGCACCGGTGGGACCGACAATGGCGATTTTCTGTCCGGCTTTGACTTGGGCAGAAAAATTATGGATGACAGGTTTGTCTTTGTCGTAGCCAAAATGCACGTTTTTGAATTCCACATCGCCTTTGAGCTGACTCAAAGCTTTTGTGGCGTGAAGTTCATCAGTCATCTCTTCTTCCTCAAAGAATTCGAAGACCCGTTCGCTGGCGGCGGCGCCCCGCTGCAAAGCCTGCATCGCCTGAGCTACCTGAGACAGGGGCTGGGTGAACAGACGGATATACAACATGAAGGCGACGATGACGCCAAAGGTAATAGATCCGTTCATAACCAATAGGGCGCCGACGACACAGACCGCCACATACCCGAAATTCCCGACGAACATCATGAGGGGCATCATTAAACCGGACATGAACTGAGATTTCCAAGCACTGTCATAGAGAGCGCCGTTGATTTTCTCAAAGACTCTCTTGGATTCTTTGCCGCCATTGTAGGCTTTGATGACATTGTGCCCGGAATACATCTCTTCCACATGGCCGTTAATCTCTCCAAGGCCTTTCTGCTGCGCGGCAAAATATTTCTGGGATTTAGACATAATCAGCATCATCAGAGCGAAGCCCAGCAGAGAGGATACAACAGCAGTGAGGGCCATAATCCCATTTGTGATTGTCATCATGACCAGACAGCCCAGGAACATGGTGACGGCCCGAACCAGCATATCCAGGCTCTGGTTCAATGTCATGCCGATGGCGTCAACGTCGTTGGTTACACGGCTTATGACATCGCCAAAGCTGGTTTTGTCAAAGTATTTCAAAGGCAATTTGTTAACTTTATCGGAGATGCCTGTGCGCAGTTTTTTTGAGACCCTGGCGGCGATGGTGGCCATGATGAAATTTTCGGTAAATCCAAGAAGACCCGAGGTGATATACAGACACACTAAAAGCAGGGCCAAGCCAATCACCAAGTCCATATCGATGCCGCTGGTGAGGGGATCAATGCCTTGGGCCATGAACTGTTGCATCTGATCCAAGACCTCACGTGCTTGGGGATCCATGATAGTGAGATCCGGGTTGGCAAAAATACTGGCCGGATGCTGCCCGGCGATCATGACGGCTTCCCATTGCTGCATGAGGAGCGCAGACAATTTCATCATCTCGTTACTGGGTTCCCTATTAGCGAAAGCGTTGGCAGGATCTCTCTCTTCAGCCTGGGCTTCCTGCCAAGTCTGTTGTATTTCTTCACATAGAGTATTCAGATTAACCCCAACATCGGGGTTCTGTAACTTCTCAACAAGGGGCGGAGCAAAAATACCGGCCGGATCCTGTCCTGAGGCTTGGGCCTGGAGCATGCGCCGGATGATTTCCTGATAAACAGAACCAAGATCGATCCGCGGCTTAATGCCGACTTCAATGCCGTCTGTCATTTGTTTCAAGACATGAGGGCCGTAGATAGGAGGCACTGTGGCTATGCCGGCAATGACAAGGGCAATGATGATGATGGGCAGATAGGAACGGCAGTATCGGATAAGTTTCAGCCATGTTCCTTTAAAGTCTTTGGGTTTTTCCACAGGGGCGCCCATACCACGGGGTCCGCCGCCAAACCGCCGGCGGCCGCCGCCTCCGAATCTTGGACCGCCTCCGGGAGGGCCGGATCCTCCGGGACCTCCCGGTCCGGAACCTCCCGGTCCTCCAAGACCTCTCGCTCCTCCCGGGTTCATGGGGTTTTCTGTAGTATTCATGAAACGAGTTCCTCCTCGCTTAATTGCGACATGGCAATTTCTTTATAGATGGCACAGGTGTTCAGCAATTCTTTGTGGGTTCCCTGGCCCACCACGCGGCCTTCATCCAGAACGAGGATCTTATCGGCATCCATAATGGTCCCGATGCGCTGGGCGACAATCATGCTGGTAACGCCGGCGGTTTCCTTTTTCAATTCGCTGCGCAAAATCCGGTCTGTTTTGTAGTCCAAGGCGGAGAAGGAATCATCAAAGATATAGATCTCAGGCTTGCGGCAGATGGCCCGGGCGATAGCCAGACGCTGTTTCTGGCCGCCGGACACGTTGGCGCCGGCTTGGGCGATGTCCGCGTCGTAATTGTCCTCCATATTTTCGACAAAGTCTGTGCTTTGGGCAATGCGGACAGCTGTTTTGATATCGGCCTCCGTAAACGCGGCGCCGCCGTTGTCCCCAAAAGCTACATTGGAGCTGACGGTTCCCTTAAAAAGAACGGCCCGCTGAGGAACATAACCAATTTTATTGTACAAGGCTTCCAAAGTGTAGTCTCGGACATTAACGCCGTCAACAAGGACTTCGCCTTCGGTGGCGTCAAAGAAACGGGGGACAAGATTGATCAAGGTGGATTTGCCGCTGCCGGTAGATCCGATAAAAGCAACAGTTTCTCCTTGTTGGGCCGTAAAGTTGATATCATGGAGCACATATTCTTCTGCGTCCGGATATTTGAAGCTGACATTGTTAAACGTGACGTGCCCCGTGAGGCCGGTTTTGCCCTCAGTGATGTGGCCTTCGATGATGGTGGGCTGGGTGTCCAGCACTTCGTTGATGCGCTTGGCTGAAACATTGGCCCGGGGCAGCATAATGAAGATCATGACCAGCATCATGAAAGACATAATGACCATCATGGCATATTGAGTGAACACAGCCATGTTGACAAATAAACTGAGTCTGTCCGCCCATAAGGGGGCTCCGTCGATGAGATAAGAGCCGATCCAGAAAATAATGAGACTGAGACCGCTCATAATAGTCGTAACAAAAGGCATCATGATGGCCATGGCCCGGCTGGTGAACAGCTGTGTACCGGTTAATTCCTGATTCGCGGCCTCGAATTTTTCTTTTTCAAAATCTTCCGCGTTGTAGGCGCGGACAACGCGCAAACCGGTCAGGTTTTCTCGGGTAACACGGGTAACATTATCAATGAGCTTCTGCATTTTTCTAAATTTAGGCATGACAAAGATCATAACCACGGTAAAGAGGACAATGAGAACCCCGACGGTGACGCCTGTGGCCAGAGTCCACTCGAAGCCTTTGCCGGCTATTTTGAAAATAGCCCAGACTGCCATAATGGGGGCCCGGATAATGACTTGCAGCCCCATGGTTATCAGCATTTGAACCTGGGTAACGTCATTTGTGGAACGGGTAATGAGGCTGGATGTGGAAAATTGATTGATTTCTTCCATGCTGAAGGAGTCGACTTTGTTGAACTGAAGACTGCGCAATCTCTGGGCAAAGGACGCCGCGATCCGCGACGCGAAAAAGCCGACGATAAACGCGGAGATCAGGCTGGCAAAAGCGCACGCCATCATCCAGCCGCCGTTGATCCAGATATCGCTCATTTCACTGCCTGGTGTTTCGACGAGGCGGGTTATTTCAGCCATATATTCCGGCATCTTGAGCTCGAGCCAGACCTGAAAGACAATAAAGACGAGGCTGACAAGGATCAGCTGCCATTCTCGCCATTTGAGGTATTTTAGAATTTTGAGCATGGGTACCCTCCTTAAGATCGTGATCCGTGTTTTGTGGTTTGTATTTTGTGATTTGTAATCTATGCTCCGTTTTTTGTGGTTCATAGGTCGTGGTTCTTGGGTTGGAGCGCCAGATTTCAGCGAATCAAGGGGGAATATTGCCGTCGAGTTCTGAAGCGAGCTTTTTGGTAAGGCGCACATATTCTCTGGCGTCTTGTTCGCCCAAAAGACTGAGCATGTGGATTGTATGAGTGATGACTTTTTGCCGATGATAGTCCGCCAGGTCTTTTCCGGGCTGAGTCAGCCGGATGAGAATTCTCCGTCTGTCGCTCCGGTCAATTTCCCGGGTGACAAGCCCTTTATCTTCCATGTTATTCAAAATCGCCGTGATGCGGGCGGAGCTGATGTTCATTTCATGGCTGATGGCGCTGGGCAGAACCAGATCTTCATGCTGGGTTATATATTGAAGAATAAAGAGTTCGCCTCGCATGGACTCGGAAATGTCTTTTTGAAACTGGGCGTTGCGCAGCATGTTCATGGTGTCCAAAAAGTCTGCGGCCAGATCTGTGTAATCCATTTTTTTCGTCTCCCTTGGGAAGGTTGAAGGATATAACTCAGAAAGTTAACACTTTAAAGGCTAACGATGTTAGTATTATAACTTTATTAGAAATTTTGTCAAGGGGTATTTTTTGATTGTGTGGTATTTTTTGATTGAGAAATATTTAATTATTGAATAGAGAACTATTATTAAATAAACTGATTTAAGTAGTTACGCATCTAAGCAGCTCTATATATTTGACATGCCCCCGATGTTGTAAGTCCCATTGAAAAATGCTAAGATGTTGCTGAAGAGGAGACTAACTCTATGTTTGATATTGAGATTGAGAAAAATTTATGTACGATATTGCCATTATAGGGTTGGGGCCGGCCGGAGCCACGCTGACGCGGTTGCTGGATCCTAAGTTTAACAGTATTGCTATTGATAAAAAGAGTGATGAAACGGAGAGATCCTTCCGCAAACCCTGCGGCGGGCTGCTGGCGCCTGATGCCCAGAAGGCCCTGTCAAAATTCAATTTGACGCTGCCAAAGGATGTGCTGGTAGATCCACAGATTTTTGCGGTCAAAACTGTGGATACCGGGCAGAAGCTTATGCGATACTATCGGCGGTTTTATATGAACCTTGACCGCCATAAGTTTGATATGTGGCTGATGTCTCTGATTCCGGATCATGTTACACTGTGCACGGACGCCTCCTGTAAAAGTATTAGAAAAGTTGGGGAATGTTACGAAATCACATACATACAGAACAAAACAGAGGAGGGGCAGTCAACAGGTATCCGGCACACGCCGCGGGGCGCCGAGCAAACAGTGACTGCAAAATATGTGATCGGTGCGGATGGATCCCATTCCATGGTCAGAAGAACCCTATTTCCAAAACAGAAAATTCGGCAATACACGTCCATCCAGCAGTGGTTTGAGGAGAAACATGTGACGCCGTTTTACTCCTGTATTTTTGACAATGACATTACAGATTCCTATTGCTGGAGTATTTCGAAGGACGGCTATTTTATTTTAGGGGGCGCGTTTCCTAAAAAAGAGAGCCGGAAGCGGTTTGAGGTGCTGAAAGAGAAGCTGCAACAGGATGGATTTACATTTGGGGCCGCAGTTAAAACAGAGGCGTGTCAGGTGTCGATTCCACGCGGTCTGAGGGACTTTTGCGCCGCGCGGGGAGATGTGTTCCTGATTGGGGAAGCGGCGGGATTTATCAGTCCGTCGTCTCTTGAAGGTATCAGTTATGCGTTGAACAGCGCCCATGCCTTGGCGGTGATTTTGAATTCCTGTCATAAGAATCCAGCGTGGAAGTATCGCGTAAAGTCTATCCCTATGCGGATGAAACTGCTGTTGAAGTATTGGAAAGCGCCGTTTATGTATAATCGGTTTTTGAGGAAGGTGGTGATGAAGCTGGGGATAAACAGTATTGAGGTCATGGAGGAGTAATTTTAAGTAATATACTTATCGAGTTTACATTGCTCGACAACCGCTTTGCCCAAAAGTGTAATCGCCTTATTTGGGCAGCTGTTAATACATCGGTAGCACATAGTACATTTGCTGCCTGCTGAGGGTTTTTGATGAGTAAGTGTTAGGTTTTTCATGGGGCAGAGGCCAACACACGCGCCACAACTGGTACACATATTTTCGCTTATATTTAATTTGTCGGTATAGCGCATTGTTTTTCCGTAAAACCATAGTCTTTGACCAAATAGTCCGGCAACATGACACAAGAAGCCCAACCCTTCTTGTGTCGGGTCGTCTTGTTTTAAGGCATTTACGGCCCGCTTTATTTTCTCTTCCGCGTTGATTACAAGGTGTTGGTTCTCGGCCAATGGTTTTTTTAAGGCTTTCACGTCGCCGATACAGTCAGGCATTTTAAGGTGCAGCCCCCCGATAATTTTTCCTCCGCATTTTTTAAGCAATCTCGCGCCGCAGCCGGCTCCGTCGCCGCTAAACAAGCCCATTGTAGCAATAACATAAATACGCTTATTCACAAAACATGATTTGTTTGTACGAATAAAATCTCTAACTATTTTTGGAATGTTGCTATAGTGAGTTGGATAGGCTAAGGTGATCTCTTCCGATTTGCGTATCGCCTCAGCAGTGCCGCTGTCTTCTATAGAAAGCGGTTTACTCCCATCATAATAAAAACAAAATCTTTCAGCACAAAATCTTGAGTTTCCTGTCCCGCTAAAATAAATACCCAGCATTTTGATTACCCCCATATTTTAATTAATTCAAGTTGCCGCCAAGGAAAGTGCATTGAAAAGCTTTCATGAAGTCGGTGATTTTATCGCGCCAGTCTTCATCATAATGAACATTTTTCATGGTCACTAAAGAAGCAAGTCCATGAACAAAAGACCACATTGCTATTATCGCGTCTTTTCGGCCCGCTTCCGGATAGTTGGATTTATCCAGCAACGCGAGTCCTAATTCCTTGTATATTTCAAACGGCTTATAGGTATTGTGACTGTCTGCGCTGAATGATAAATCTATTTGCACATGTGATTGGGTAAACAAAAACGAAAAATAATGAGGATTATCCATAAAGAAAATAACATAGGCCTTGCCAAGATATTCCAAAGCATTGGGTTTATTGCCGCATCCGGCTATGGTGTTTTCTAATACCTTGGAAAACTCGTTCGTAACATAATCTTGCATGGCGCTCAATAAATGCTCTTTGTTCTGGAAATGACTATATGGCGCGGCGTGGCTTACGCCACAAGCCGCCGCAACTTTACGCAGGGAGAATGTTTTGAGCCCTTCTTCATTGATCAACTCAATGCCCCTTTCGATAAGTGCATGTTTCAGGTCTTTATGATGATAGGCTTGGCGCTTTTTTTTGGACATGACACACCTCTTTTTATCTTTACACTGTCTACATTATAAATCATAATCTTTACAGTGTCAAGATATTTTTTGGATCTTATTTTCTTGACACCCCCGCATTTTGTTGATATATTAACAGTAGATGTATCAATTAATATACTTTTTAGGAGGTACTATGAAGATCATTATCATCAATGGAAGTCCCAGAAGCAATGGGGCCACAGGACAGGTATTATCAAAAATAAGCGAGACTATTGGGAAGATGGATTCAAATATAGAGATTGAGTCTATAGATTTGGCAAAGCTGAATTTGTTATTTTGTACAGGATGCGCTGCGTGTTACAAAACGGGGCGCTGCCATATTCAAGAAGATGGGATTGAAGACTTATCCCGCAAAATTGAAGAATGTGACGGCGTAATCTTGGGGAGTCCGACTTACGCCAGCAATGTATCAGCCCAGTTTAAAATATTGATCGACAGGGGGCATTTTATCTTTGAACAGCTGCTAAAAAACAAAGCCTGTTTTTCGGTGGTGACATACGCGAATTATGGAGGGGGAGAAGCCCAAAAAGTCATTAACAACTTAATACAACGTTCTGGTGGCGCAGCAAGATGTAAATATATGATAAAAATAAATCATGGCGATACAGCCTTAAACGACCAGAGGAACAAACACATTGAAAGACTGTGCCATAAATTTGTTCTCAGCCTGAACAAGAAAAATCCCTCATCTTTTTATGACAAACTGGTAAGTACGATAGCCTTTAATATGGTTATCAAACCTTATGTTTTTAAAAACAGATCGCAATACAAAGGAGTTATTAGCAGGTGGGTAGAACAAGGGTTGATACCTGAGTAACTGAAGGGAGAGTAAGAGCATGTACACCCTTGAAGAAAAATATGATCTGATTTATACAATATGTATGACTTCAATAGCGCTGAAAGATGAATTGAGAAAGGAATTTCTCAAAAACGGGTATGACATTACCATAGATAATTTCGCGATTTTATTCCGTTTATGGCAGCAGGATAACCTGACCCAACAGCGGCTCTGTGAACTGACATGCAAAAACAAGTCTAACCTTACCAGGATATTGGATACCATGGAAAAGAAAGATATGGTGTGCCGAACGCCAAACCCGGCGGACAGGAGGAGCTTTATGATATCTACCACAAAACATTCGCGCTCTTTACAGACTCCTATCACTAAGATTGTATTGGAATACAGCCATAAAATCTTTGAGTGTATCAGCGAAAGTGATATTGAAATTTTGAAACGGGTTTTTGCGAAGTTACAAAATTGACTATTCTATAGATTGGAGGAACGACAATGACACCAACACCAACACCGACACCAACAGCAACAATGACACTTCAAGAAGCCATGCAAAACAGACACGCTGTAAGAAGCTATCTGGAAAAAGACATCGAACCGGAGATACTCACGGCACTCACGGCGGAAATCGCGACATGCAATGCGGAGAGCGGTCTCAATATCCAACTGGTCACCCATGAGCCTCGGGCCTTTTCTGGTATTATGGCGCGCCTTAGCTTATCCGGAAGATTTTCCGGGATCAATACCTATCTGGCTCTCATCGGCAAACCGGGGCCTGATTTTGAAGAAAAGATTGGGTATTTTGGCCAGCGTGTTGTTTTGAAAGCCCAACAGTTGGGATTGAACAGCTGCTGGGTAGCTGTCTCTTACAGCAAAGGCAGGTGTGGAGCTGCCATCGGCCCAGAGGAGAAATTGGGGTGCGTCATTCCTCTTGGTTATGGGGTTACCCAAGGTGTGCCCCACAAGAGCAGACCTTTTGAAACCTTATGTCGTATGGAAAGCGATGGGGAAGGCGATATGCCGGCATGGTTCCGTAAAGGCGGGGAGGCAGCGCTGTTGGCGCCCACGGCCAACAATCAGCAGAAATTTCTGTTCACATTGACGAAGGAGGGGGTGCAAGCCCAGGCGATAGGGCGAGGAAGCTATACGCAGATTGATCTGGGCATTGCTAAATATCATTTTGAGGTGGGGGCGGGAAAAGAGAACTTTAGGTGGACAAGTGGACATAACCTTTGAACATAACCTTCCTTCAGGTATACACGATATATTCGATGTGGCATAGATCTCCTGCTGGTTTTTTTCCTCCTCCAGGTATACACTATAAGGTGTAGGAGGAGGAAAGTACAATGCGCAAAAAGATTTTACTAGGCCTTGGTATAACCTTAGGCCTCGCAGCCCTGATTACAGCCGGTATCTTTGCTTATTCAGCATTCTCAAGTTCAGACAGCAACAGCAGGATGACAGAAACGGTGACTCATTACTTTGCTCAGATAGGTGACGGACAGTACGAAGACCTTTATGAGCTGTTGAGTGAACGCAGCCAAACTCAGATTACCAAAGAAGATTTCGTGACACGGAACAAGAACATTTATGAAGGTATTGAGGCGAAAAACATCTCCGTAACTGTAACTGAGACATATCCTTATCACAAAAAACCGGATTCCCTGGAGTATATCGATCACTATATCGATCAGATGGGCTCCTCGGATCCCGGCTCGGAAACCGCGGACATGCAGAAAACTTGGCGCGTGGTTGACTATGAGATGCGTATGGATACGTTGGCCGGAGAAATCTTCTACACCAACTTTGCCGTTCTGAGTTTGGATACGGAGAAGAAATACAGAATAGAATGGGCGCCCCAGTGGATTTTTCCCAAGCTGGCAGGGGATGACAAGGTTCGTGTCAACAGATTTCCCGCCAAACGGGGGAATCTTTTCGACCGCAATGGCGTGTTGCTGGCCGGGGAAGGTTCCGGAACTCAAGAGGCCTTTGATGCGCAAGATGGTTCTGATGCTCAAATGGCGGCTTTAGAAGGCAGGTTTTATCCGTTAGGAGAAAAGGCTTCCCACCTCATCGGATACATACAAAGTATCACGGCGGAAGAGCTGGAGGACCTGGGCGGGCAGGGATACCATGGAAACAGCCTGATTGGCAAAGTTGGTCTGGAGAAGCTTTATGAAGAACGCCTGCGGGCACAGGATGGCTGCGAAATCATCATTACGGATCATGAAGGAACTGTTAAAGAGATTTTAGTCAGCAAGGAAAAGGTCGACGGTAAAAATCTTACCTTAACACTTGATGCTCAGGTGCAAACCAAGCTGTATAACCAATTCTTTCAGGATAAAAGCTGCGCCGTGGCTATGAATCCCAAGACAGGGGAGATCCTGGGGCTGGTCAGCACTCCCACTTATAATGCCAATGATTTTATTCAGGGTATGCCACAGGCACAATGGACGGCTCTCAATGAGGATAGAAACAAACCCTTGTACAATCGCTTTAAGGCGGCGTATTGTCCCGGATCTACGTTTAAGGCGCTGACAGCGGCCATTGGTCTGGACACGGGGGCCTTTGCGGCCAATGATGATTTCGGGCATAGCGGCCTTGTGTGGAAGAAGGATGCCGGCTGGGGCGGGTATTCTATTGTGACGACCAAAGAGTATGTTGGTCCGGCGAACACGGAAAACGCGCTGAAGTTTTCCGATAATATTTATTTTGGCAAGGCGGCTCTGAAAATTGGGCCGGATAATTTTGCTCAACAGCTGAAGAAGGTCGGGTTTGAGGAGAGTTTGCCCTTTGATTTTGGCTTGGCGCCGTCGACATTTTCGACAACAAAGGCTTTTGAGTCGGAGATTCAGTTGGCAGACAGCGGGTACGGGCAGGGACAAATCTTGATCAATCCTCTGCATCTGGCTTCTATTTATTCCGCCTTTGTTAATGAGGGCAGTATGATTCGGCCTTATGTGTTGCAGGAGGATTCACCTCAAAGTAAGTCGTCTCTAAGCGAGACGTCTTTGAGTGAGACGTCTCAAAATGACTCGTCTCAAAGTGACACGCTTCAGAACGAACCCTCGGTTCAGAAGTTCTGGAAGGAAAATGTCTTTAAGCCTGAAACGGCGGATTCTATTAAAAAATTCCTGGTTCAGGTCGTGGAAAGCGGCACGGCTACCGATGCCCAAATCCCAGGCCTCACTCTTGGAGGAAAGACGGGAACAGCGGAGATTAAGCAGTCTGTGGATGATGTCCATGGGACGCAGCTGGGCTGGTTTGTCCTGTTGACAGCGGATGCATCCCCGGAAGATTCGCTCCTGGTGATTGCCATGGTGGAGGATGTTCAAAACAGGGGCGGAAGTCATTATGTGGTGCCGAAGGTGAAGAGGGTTTTTGAGACGTGAGAGAGATGAAGTAATGGAAAGTGAATACTAGAATCACAGCGAATAATAGCGAATAATATGAAAAAATGAGAAAAATAGATTCTTGACATTTTTTTGTAGACCTGATATCCTTCAGCAGGATATGTATTTTTAATAGGGGTTGGTTGATATTTTGGGCAATTAGCTCAGTTGGTTAGAGCGCATGCCTCACATGCATGAGGCCGAGGGTTCGAATCCCCCATTGCCCACCATTTGTAACTTGGCCATGGACCCAGTTCTACAGGCGGGGCATATGATCCAGGTGCTTTGGGTCCAACCGGACTACGGGAGTCCGATGGGGGGCGGATTGGTTTGTGTCTATCCATTGCAACGCTGCAGCTGGGGGTGACCCCAGCAGAAACCAGGGGCTTTGTCCTGCTGGGGTTACCCCCAGCACTTACATAACACTCGGTTCATATCAACTCATTTATCAGCGCTGATCAAAGCTCCTGCAAAAGCTCCATCCAACGTTTCTAAATCAGCATTGTCAATATTGGATTCCAATTGATTCATAAATTCAGAGAGGATTACCTCTTTGGTGTAAACGTGGGCAATCTCAATTTGTATATTTGTGTAGCCGCACTTTCGCAAAATGGATTCATACGCCTCAATAGTAATTGTGCCGGCCAGACAGCCGCACCACATTTCCGCGCTTTTGCGAATTTCGGGACTGACTTCCTTAATCGTTACAACATCGGCCACCCGCAAACGGCCACCCTGCTTGATAACTCTGTATGCTTCAGACAGGGCTTTCTCTTTATCTTCGGACAGATTAATAACACAGTTTGAAATGACCGCGTCAACAGTCTCGTCTGGCAAGGGAATCTCTTCAATATAGCCTTTGATAAAATCTACATTGGCAACACCCATTTTGGCCTTGTTCCCATTCGCGAGCCGCAACATCTCGTCGGTCATGTCAAGACCGTACACTTTGCCGTTATCGCCCACAAAACGTGACGCCATTAAAACATCGATACCGCCGCCGCTGCCCAAGTCCAAAACCGTTTCACCTTCTTTAAGCTGCGCAAACACAAGGGGATTTGCGCAACCCAGGGATGCTTCTATCGCTTCTCTGGGAAGTGCTGAAAGTTCCATACCCGCATAATTTACTGAGGTATCTGTAATACTTTGATTGCCGCAACCAGCAGATGAACAGCATCCCCCGGTCTTCTCCTTTTTACTGAATTCCTCAGCAATTTTGCCGTACTGTTCTTGTACCTTTTCCCTGATATTCGTATTCATGTTTACTCCCGTTCCAACGCAGTATACGCGTCTAATAAAATTTGTAGGCTTTCCAGCACCTAAGCTTAGTATTCTTCAGGTGGTTTTCGCGATATCCGTGAGCTGCTGTTTCAGTTTCAACACTTTTTCCTCAATAAGTTTTATGACCTTGATAAATTCTTCATCGCTTTTGCCTGTTGGATCTTCAAGCCCCCAATCTTCACGATGCTTGCAGGGTAAGAATGGACACTCCACATTACAACCCATTGTGATAACGATATCGATAGACGGTATATCGGATAATGATTTTGAATACTGCGTTTTTCCCATATCAATATTATAAAGTTTTTTTATAAGCCGTACAGCATCGGGATTGATTTTGTCTTGAACCTCTGTGCCCGCGCTGTAACTTTCAAACGCGTTTTCAGCAAAGTGTTTGCCAAGGGCCTCCGCGATTTGGCTACGGCATGAGTTGTGAACACATATGAAGGCAACCTTTGGCTTTCCATCTGTTTGCAACTCGGGCTTATATAAAAGAGAGTCCAAAATTTCTGCAGCGTCTTTCACAAGACATGGGCATATGGCTTGTACCCGTTCACTTGCAAGGTCCTTGTCGCCATACCGCAAATCAACACCTAAAAGTTCCCGACAGTTTGTGGATCCGTGCTTTGCAGTGAATTGTCTGTCAAACTCTTGAATAAGTGCAAAGGTTTTTTCTATTGATTCTTTATCACCCGGCACAGAATTTCCATGTTTCAGGCCGATGACCATGTATGCTCCTGTCGCTGCACCACACGTTGAACTTAACCGTGCCATTCCTGCTGACAAACCGCAGGATATTTTTAAAGCAGTCTCTTTATCCAATCCTAAATCTTCACAGTACGTGGATAATAAGGCTTGTGAACAATAAAAGCCGTTATTAAAGGATTTCAAAACTTCATTTGCTTTTTTGTTCATTTCAGCACATCCTTCCAGGTTTACATATTTAATAACTGACTGCCCTTAATATCTTCTGCGCTCCACGCAATGACGGCAAAATGCCCGCCTGATCTTTCATCAACTTTGTTGATCCATTCGATTTCATGGCTTGCTTTGGCTTGCAAAAGCTGATTGGTCGTTTCCGTCGCGTACATGGACGAATTGATAACCCACCACTTCGTGGCAATTCCGGCGCGTTCTAAATCTTCCTCTAAACGTATGGCCTCATAGACGGGCGTGGTTTCTGCGAGCGTAACAATAATCACTTCTGTTTCGTCTGCATTGCGAAGTCTGGGGAGCAGTTTTTTCACCGTTTCGGGAATGTCGCCTTGTGTGCGTTTTACTTCTTTGTGATAACTTTGTGTCGCGTCAAGCAAGAGTAATGTATGCCCTGTGGGGGCGGTATCGATAACAACAATTTCATTGTCCGCGCGTTCCACAATTTCGGCAAATTTGCGAAATACAGCTATTTCCTGTGTGCAGGGGGAACGCAAGTCTTCTTCTACATAGGCAACATCATTTTCCGACATTGTTTCCCTTGCTTTGGCCAGCACTTCATTTTGATAACGTTCCAACTCTGCCTTTTCGTCAATGTGGCTTATGCTTATACGGCTGTTCTCATCTATGACAAATTTTATGTGTGCGGCAGGGTCGGTGGTCGTTAAATGCACATTTTCGCCTTTGGCGGATAGCCCAAGCGCGACGGCAGCGGCAACAGATGTTTTACCTACGCCGCCTTTACCCATTGTGAAAATAACCTTTTTCCTGCTCTTGAATAAATCGTCTATCACTTTGCTGAGCTTCGGGATATCGGTGGTTTTTAATGTGTCATCGCATGGGGAAAAGTTGTCTTTTACAAGCAGATTGCGTACATTTTCCATGCCTGTTATGTTGTAGGCGCGGAGTGGAACGGAATAAATCGTAATCGTCTGCAATCCTACCGGAATATCCGAAAGTACCTTTTTTTGTTTGTGATAAAGGCTTTCGGAAATAGTGTCATCATAGGCGGTCAATACGCCATTGATAGTTAATATCTGATTGAGAATACCTAAATCAGCCAGCTCCTTTGAGGCTCGTGCAGCTTCTTTGAGCGGGGAACTTTCAGGACGGGAAATAAGAATGAGCGTTGTTAATTGACCATCTGGCAATGTTTCGACCGCTTTCTTGTATATTTCCTTTTTGCTCTCCAATCCCGCAAGCTGTCCCAAGCAGGACGCACCATGCGTGCTTTCACTTATGAAATTACTCCATGCCGACGGAAGCTGCAGCATTCTTAGCGTATGCCCTGTGGGAGCTGTATCAAAAATAATATGGTCGTACTCGTTCTGTGCTTTTTTATCGGTTATGAAATTGGAAAACTCATTAAACGCGGCAATTTCAACCGTGCAGGAGCCGGATAGCTGTTCCTCCATATTGGCTATTACGCTTTCAGGCAGTTTGCCGCGATAGGGGGCAATCACGCTTTCGCGATATTCTGCTGCCGCTTGTAATGGATCAAGATTGGCAACTATCAGTCCCGGCACTTCTTTAATCGGCGTCCCTTTGCTTGAAAGGTCGGTACTAAAAACATCCTGCAAATTGGAAGCGGGGTCGGTGCTTATGAGCAATATCCTTTTGCCATGATCTGCAAGGGTAACGGCGGTGGCGCAGGCGACGGAAGTTTTGCCCACGCCGCCCTTGCCAGTGAAAAATAGATATTTTGTCAGCGGGATATTTTGAAGATTGAATGGTGTATACATCAGCAGCCAGCCTCCCCACAACCACAGCCGCAAGAATCATCTGCGATGGGTTCTTTACCCTTGCTTTCTTCGCTTTCGCAACCGCAAGAATTATCTGCGTTGGTAGGGCAAGCGTTGTGTAGGCAATCACAAGTTATATCCAGTAACTTTTCGAATTCATCATTACGGGGATAACGCTTTGTTATAACGATTTTCCCGTCAACAACTACGATGGGTAGTACCTCAACACCTTCATCTGTTAAGCGTTGACTGACTTCAGCATTGTTCACAAACTCTTGTGGGGCATTTGTCAGATTATAGCGTTTGATTTCTGTGCCACATGTTTTTAGGGTTTCCAAAGCTGCTGAAATACGCAGTAATTCGGGATCAACACCTACTCCGCAAAGCCCTGTCGGGCAGCACATGGCAGGTTCATAGATGATCATGGTTTTCATGGTGTGTTCACTCCTTGATTTATTATTGGGCTGTGTATTATCGCAACCGCAATCACTATCACAACCACAGTCGTTATTGCCATCGATATTGACACCATCAAAAAACTTAATCAGATTATCTGGTAACATGTAGGATTTTTCTTTGGGTTTTTGCCCATAAATAGCTTTTAAGATACCGTCTGTAATCATAGCAACAGGCGGCTGTTCGTAATTTTTGCCTTCATAGACGAACACTCGGCAATCCACGCTACAGCCAGCTAAGTCACCGCAATCAGCGCAGTCACTTTCTTCTAACTCACTGCTGATATCTACGCCGTTTACACGGATGGTCGGAGAACTGATAAAGCGGTATTTTTCTGCAAGCTCTTTTGATGTTATATTGACCGGGTTCACTTCTGCCTGATAGCCAAGCGTTTCAAATACCCCGGAGACAGAACTCCAAGCGCCTTTTGAAGTGTTTCATCAGTTGCCATGCACCGTTCACAGGTGTTCAGGTCAAGATACAGGAAATCGATATTGAGTTTCTTTGTAGTCGGTTTCGCTGCCATAGTGGTTTCACTGTACGAACAATCGATGCTGCACTCGCTATCGGTTTTTGAAGTGTCGCTTATCTTTTGATTTGGCGGCGTCCAGCCAGTATTGTCACCAGCATAGGTGATGGAACCTGTCGGGCAGAGATTGCCGCAGCCGTGACATTGATCTATACAACCATTTGTATAGACAACAAAAGGCTTCTGAGGACTGTTCTTGTCATAAACGCCGTGAGCGCAATAATTTATGCACGTGCCACAGTCAATACAAGTTTCCGTGTTAATCACGGGATACCAGTTTTTAGACATTTCTTCCTACCTCCACATAATCAAGGTTATCGTTTTCGTGATAGGATTCCTCCATGTAGCCGATGTTTTGATAACAGTTATTGTGTTTATCGGGATCAATCATTGCTCCTTTCATTTTTTAATTGCCTCTCTGGAACGTAATTTGTTTGCGTGAAATATTTTTTCTTAAACCGCAAAGCAAGATTTACAAGCGCTATCATGACAGGGACCTCAATCAGCGGGCCGATTACCGCCGCAAAAGCCTGATCGGAAGCAATGCCGAAAACCGCCACCGCCACGGCAATAGCGAGTTCAAAGTTGTTACTCGCGGCTGTGAAAGATAAGGTAACGGTCTGTTCATAATTGACGCCCTGTTTATATGACATATAGAAGCTGATCAAAAACATGACGGCGAAGTAAATGAGCAAAGGAATGGCGATGCGAACAACATGCAGCGGCAGTGTAATAATAAACTGTCCTTTCAGTATGAACATCACGACAATTGTATAGAGCAAGGCAATCAAGGCGACGGGTGATATTTTGGGAATGAATACCTTCTCATACCACTCCTTGCTTTTAATTCGCAGCAGGGCAAAGCGGGTCAAAAATCCGGCGGCAAACGGGATGCCCAAATATATCAAAACGCTTTTGGCGACAGACCATATGGAAACATTCACCTCTTGCCCGCCCCATGACAAACCAAGCCATTGGGGGAGAACCGTAACGAACAAATAGATGTACACAGAGTAAAATAGGATCTGGAATATTGAATTGAGCGCAACGAGCGCAGCGCAATATTCGTTATCGCCTTTTGCCAGCGTGTTCCAAATAATTACCATGGCGATGCAGCGCGCCAGACCAATAATGATTAAGCCCACTGCGTAATCCGGCATATCCGGCAAAAGCAGAACAGCCAGAACGAACATAAGCACAGGACCAATAATCCAGTTTTGGATAAGGGATAAGCCAAGAACCTTCTTATTTTTTGCAACTTTGCCTATTTCCTCATACTTTATTTTGGCAAGGGGCGGGTACATCATAATAATCAGTCCAAGCGCAATGGGCCATGATATGGTTCCGCTGCTCATCTTTTCAAGGGAATTGGCTATGCCGGGAAAGATGAATCCTCCTAAGACTCCGATGCCCATAGCAACAAAGATCCACAGCGTTAGGAACCGATCGAGAAAAGAGAGCTTAGCATTATTGTTTTTCTCCACAGTTACATTCCCTTTCTTTGCAAATGCAATCATCTGTGTTCGTGGTTATGGAGCATAAAAAGTTTTTGAAGTCCTGTACAGCCTTTTCATTCAAGGAATAATATATCCATTTTCCTTCTTTGCGCCCATTTACCAGGCCACAATCACAAAGACTTTTCATATGGTGGGAAAGGGTTGGCTGCGTGATCTTAAAATGCTCCAAAATATCGCAAGCACAAAGCTCGCCGCAGGAGAGCATGTCAACAATCATCAGTCGGTTTGGGTCGGTAAGGGCTTTAAATAGTCCGGCACTTTTTGTGTATTTCTCATCCACTTTAGAACCTCCTTACATAGATGTTGGTCTATGTGTTATTATATATGGTAACATAGATGGGTGTCAATGTATTTTTGAAATTTTTTTATTACTAAGGAAACGGCCTTTCTGGTGGCAGGTCTATATTTTCCTTCTACCCTTTTTGCAGATCATATTTAATACCAATGATTTTGAACCCAATGATTATACGCGGCTTCAATTGAACCATACCGTGCGTAAATATACCCGAGCATGGCGTCGACTTGCACAGCATAGGGGTCTGGCTGTTGGAGCGTTTCCTCGTAGCTCATGCCAACATAGGTCTGATAGTATCTGTCCATCAACTGCCCTAATCCCTTATAGGGCCCATTTGTGGCTTTTACGTTTCCGGTGCTTTCGCGATGGATGATGTATTTGAGTTGCTCGCTGTCGGCGCCCGGACGTGGCGGTCTGGATCCTTCAAAGACGATTTTGGGCACCATTTCTTTATGGATGGTTTCCTCGAGTATGGTTTTCTCGACAGGGACATTGTTTTTTAAGACTATGGTGTATATTGCGTCCCGAAATCCTTTTTCTCCTTCCTGTTGCACTTTGGCGGTGTTCTGAAGAAGAGTGTCTTTTTTTTCTGTGTGGATCTCAATGTCGATTTCTTCGGTGATATTGAAACTGCCTTCTATAACCACATGGAGATATGGCTGGGCTACAGCCAATTTGATTGTGGCGCCTTCCGTCAAGGGGTCTTGGGGGAGGGTATCAACTGTAATGGCGAGGTCTTCATTTTCAGCTATGATGGCCTCTGTCGTGATGTTGTATTTTTGCGCGATTTCTTGTATGGTTTCTCCTTGTGTCACTGTATATTCAATGGTTTGGGTGTGATCCTGGCCCTTGATTAAGGCTTGTAAGGCTTCGTTCTTATCCTTGATTTTTGAGGCAGGAGCTCTGGCTTTTGCTACTTCAACGGTTTCTTCGTATGTTACAGAGGAAATGTCGATTGCGGCAGAACTGGCGAGATCAGTATAATAGGCTTTTAGATCATCCAATACGGCTTGGGCTTCCTTGTGATCTGATAAGATGATGTCTGTTTGTCCGTTGATGTTGATTCCGTATTTGACAGTGAGGGAACTGACAAGCACAACAGCAAGTGTTATAAGCACTATAGCGGAGGCCAGGCCGATCATAAGGGGACGTTGTTTCCGGCTAATAAACGACGAAAGCCAGCCTTTTTTTTCGCTCTTTGGGTGTTGTGGAGGCGGGCATGACGGTGCGGCATTCTTATGGCTTCTATGAACTGCGGACTCAGATTGTATTGCTGATTCGGTGTGTGTTGTGGGTCGTCGGGGTATAGGTTCAGTGTGTGTTGACGGTTCAGGATGTGTTACCGGCTTGGTGTATGATATGGGGGTATGGGGTGCCGCTGGTGCGGCGCGTGGTAGTGATGCGGCACGTTCCACCGGTGTGCGTGGTAGTGATACGGCACGTTCCGTTGGTGTGCGTGTTTCTGATACAGTATGTACTGTTTGTGAGTCTGAATCTGGCAGGGGTTGTCTTCCCATGAAGTATGGGTGGGATCCTGGGCTGACAGTTTGGGGAGAGAATTTGAGCGGGGCGGTTGCGGCTGCAAGGGTTTCCAAGGTTTTGCGCATTTCTGCGGGGGTACAAAACCGGTCAGTGCGGTTATAGGCGCAGGCTTTCAGCAAAAGTGCGTTTAGTTTTGTATTGACGCCCACAAGGGCAGGGATCGGTTCGCCGTTTATGCGCCGCATAAATGCGTTTTTGTGGTCTTTGGGCATGATTGCCTGGGGAGAACCCGGCAGGAACGGAACGCGATTCTGGTTGAGGAGGCTATACATAAGGATGCCCAAGGAGTAGGTATCTGTGCTGGTATCACAGGGTTCGCTTTTAAAAACTTCTGGGGCCATGGCTGCGTAGGATCTTTTTTTAGATACGCCGAATATCGTGCGCCGCAGCTGCCTGTCTATGCCAAAATCGCCCAGCTTAAATGTCCCGTGGCGGGTGATAAAGATGTTTGAGGGCTTGATGTTTTTGTGAATGAGAGTATTGTGGTGAAACAATTCCAAAGCGCGGCACATATGGATGCCTAACTTGACAACTTCGGCGCGTGAGAGGGGTTTCTTATGGATATAATAAGAAAGAGGCTGGAGCAGTTCCATGCGAATCAGAATATCCCAGCCGATTTCGTAGGGGTTTTCAATAATTTTATAATCTTCGAAGCTGAGAATATGGCTGTCGTTGCTACTTTTAGGGTCGCCATTCGTGTGACTATGCTTAGTGATTTGGCGCATCAGATCTATTTCGGAAGCAATATTTGAAATGAGGGAACGATAAAAACCGTGGATGGCGGTTCTATCAAGCCCTTTACTTTCCAGGCGCTGGATTTCGGAATGGTCTTGGGGCAGGGCGATAATCTTGATAGCCGAATAATAGGTTTTGCCGAGCTCTTTCCGGCAGATTTGGTAGACTTTGCCGAAAGAACCTTCACCTATCGGCGATTCGATATGCCATGTGCCCAAGAGGGGTTCATATTTCTTGATATTGTCCACGTTGTACACACGACCTACTTTGTGTGTTTTTAGGCAGTTTATAATATAATAGCGTGTTTCTTGTAATATAGTAGCATATTTCGTCTGGTTTGTATACTGGTTTGTATAGATGTGTTTTTGGTTGATTTTGGTTGATTTTATGTTATAATCAGCACAGAAGAATGAAGGATATTATCATGGAGGGCACTATGAAAAAATTGGACTTGAACGCAGCGGCTGGGGAATTTGAAATGATCGATTCCGAGACACATTTGTTTTACAACGTGGAAACGGGTGAATTCGATTTTTACAATGACTTTATGGCTGTAGATGATGCTGACGCCGAGAAGTTTGAGGAAAATGATTGGATTGCTGCACCGAGCCAGAGGGATATCAACGAATATGACATCATGGTGGAGTTTACCGAAGGGGTATCCAACCCGCGCAAAAATGAACTGCTCTGTGTCGCGTTGGAGGGCAGAGGCGCGTTCCGGCGGTTTAAGGATACGCTATGCCGCGTGGATTTGGAAGAGGAGTGGTACGCTTTCAAGCATCGAGCCTATGTGGAGATTGCCAGAGAATGGTGTGATGAAAATGATATTGAATATGTGGGGAAAATGAAGTGACAAGGGTGGAAAGATGAATGTAAAAACCTATGAATATGACGCAATAATCCAAAAAGTTCCTGACAAAGATGGTGCGTATGTGCCATTCCCATACGATCTTCGAACAGAGTTTGGCAAAGGCAGAGTTAAAGTCCATGCTACCTTTGACGGTGAGCCTTATGACGGCAGTATTGTCAACATGGGCGTAAAAAACCCGGACGGTTCTATTTGTTATATTCTTGGTGTTCTGAAGAGCATCCGTGCCAAAATCGGCAAACAGGCGGGGGATAGCGTCCGTGTAACAATAAGGAACTGTAACTAAAGGCCTTACAGGCCTCTCTGTTTCAGGTTGCTTACTAGATTCACATAAAACTCACACACATCAAAGCCAGGAATATCTTTTCGGGTTAAATCGATCATATCGCCATGAGAAATCCCTTTTTTCCCTGGCGCAGTTAATACGCCAAGGAATTTCCCCCATGCCATAGAGCTTGTGGCTACGAGTCCGTCATTATCTCCATCCAGTTTATGTGTGATAGCATGTCCGGCACTCAGTGGAAGAAAAGCGCTGAAAGAAGATCCCATTTTTGACCCTACACTTTGGTAGAAAACGCCTTTACAGTCAATCATTTTTTTATTAAGTTCGACACATTGTTCCATGGACAATTCATTGACGCTGCTGCAAAAGTCGCACTGATCATCCCCAAGCTTGGTAAAGATTTTTTCGTAATTATTTCCTATAGCTGCAACCACTTTCTCAGGTGTTTTTTCCACAAGTTTTGCTGACAGACTGCTGCCCCTGTGCGGGGTGTTGATTGTTGTCAGGGAAGCCACATGTTTGTCCGCGTCAAGACAGCTGATGGCGTATCTGGAGTCAATACCGCCTTTGGAGTGTGCAATTATGTTTACTTTTTCGCAACCGGTTTCTTGTACAATATCCACGATTCTCTGCCTGATTTCTGCCGCGCTTTGTTCAACCGGTAACGATGAATTATGATTGCCATAATAGATACATGCTCCGTTATCGGTCAGTTCTTTGGGGATACGACCCCAGTAATTGAAGTATTTCCAATCCCTGAAGAATATTCCGTGAATCATTAAGAGCGGATACTTTGTTTGACAAATTTTCTCATCTTTTCTATGATCATTAATAAGTCTTTTTTGGGACAAGAAATTGTATTCTGTTTTCACAATTTTGCATGTCAGAATAATAAGCACGATATTGATTATGGGAACCCACCATAAAAAGAGCAATGATAGGCGCAGGCCCATTCCCAGCTGCTTTGAGGCCATGAATGTTCGGATGAATCCATTTAAAAATATGATGAAAGTAAGGATTGCCGCAATAATACCGTTTATGATGAGCAGGGTCATGTCTGTATGGAATCGGGGAATCAGGGCTGTGCAAATATGTAAGACGATCTGAAGCGTTGACAGAACCCCTGCTGCTATGATCAATTCATAGCCGTTGGTTAGCATTTTTTGCCTGCGTGGTGAGGAATTATCGATGCTGGGTTTAATATTGTAGTAAATGAAAACTCCTAATAGGAATAACAGCATCAGTATTTTCAGAAATCCATTGCTTTCCCAAAGTGTATATAGAAGCACAGAATTAATAAATAAAGCTGTCAATACATAGAAAATCAATCGTTTTAGGTAAAGCAAAACATCCAACACCTCCAATATGTTGTAATAGGTATATACATACCATTATATATCGAAAATTATTATTTTGGGAAGCGCGAGAAATTTCCACATTCTTGAATGTTTAAGGACTTCTTAATATCTTTCGTGTTAAACTAAAAATATGCTGGAAATCCCGATACTTTTAGGAAACGCAACTATCAGTTGCGGTTATTCAAGGTAAAGTTGGTTGCGCAACTGATGTAAGAAGATATATTATGCTGCACAATAGGGACAAAAAATAATATTATCTGCGAGGGAGGGATCACGTATGACATTGGGAGAAAAAATTCAATTAATCAGAAAGGAAAACAATTTATCGCAGGAAGAGCTAGCCGAAAAAATCGGCGTTTCGCGTCAGGCGGTTTCCAAATGGGAGCTTGGCGACTCTATTCCGGATCTTGAGAAGATAGCTATCATAAGCAAACTTTTTCACATTTCCACAGACAGCATGATACTTGAAACAAAGGATTTACCTGAAGATGTGAGCCTGAAAAATGATTCGGCAAGGTTCAAAAAAATGGCCCATCAAGCCAGTGAAGTGACAAAGAAATATGGATATATGACAGGATATATTCTGATCTTCTTGGGGATTGTCAATTTTATTTTTGCGGTTTTGTTGGGAATAGCGTGGATTGGATTTTCTAATGCTCTTGTCGATCTGCTCAGTAAATTTGACATTCCTTTAAGTCTGCATTTCTTGTTCTGGATATTTGTTATCATGTCCTTGTTTGCGATAGGTATCTTGATAGTTGGAATACTTATTGCGAGTAAAGGAAAAAAGGTATCCCTGCAAAGAACGAAAGATAGAAGAACAAAAGATTATGAGGAGGAATAATTCAATGAACAAAATGTGCCGCAAGGTAGTTACAGAACCCTTCGACAGTCTTAAAATTCCGCCTAAACAGAACCTTTTTGCCATACCTTTTCTGTGGCTCTATTGCTGGATTGTTACCAGAAAGGGCAGGCTGAAGATTCATAAAGTGCGTATGAAAGGGCTGAAACCACCGTTTTTAGTTCTGGCAACCCATCATTCGTTTACAGATTTTTACGTAACTCCACTGACCCTGTTTCCCCATAGAGCGAATTATGTGTCTGAGTTAGAAGGATTCGAACTCTTCGGCGAATGGGTATACCGTCAGGTTGGGTGCTTGGGAACACGAAGGTTCATCAGTGATTTCGCTTTGGTGAAAAATATTAAAAAGGTTATCGATCGCAAGGGAATTCTCGTTCTCTATCCTGAAGCGCGGTACGCCAACGTGGGAACGAACTCCAAGCTGCCTGATTCGGTGGGCAAACTGGCAAAAATGCTCAAAGTCCCTGTCGTTGTTCTGAATATGCGCGGCAATTACCTGCAATCCCCATTATGGAATCTTAAAATTCGCAGGGAAGCCAGGATGGAAGCGACGATAACCCAAGCCTATACGGCAGAAGAATTGGCCGGAGCACCCTTGGCGGATGTTCAGAAAAACCTGCAGGCCCTGTTAACATATGACGAATATGCGTGGCAGTATGAACAGAAGCTGGCTATCACATATTCAAAACGGGCGGAAGGGATTGAGATCGCCCTTTATATGTGCCCTGTCTGTACATCTGAGTTTAAGATGAGAACGAAAAACGCGAATCTGTTTTGCGCCCATTGCGGTTCACAATGGCATATGACCCAATATGGCAAAATGGAGCTTGTTAAAACGTCGGCCGATTATAGAGCCTTAAACAGAGGAGTGGATTTTTCCCATATTCCCAATTGGTATGAATGGGAACGGTTCCAGGTAGAGCAAGAAATCGAGGCAGGCCACTATAGACTTACTCAAAAAGTCCATATAGAAGCGCTGCCGAATGCCGTAAATTTCATTGACCTGGGAAACGGTATTCTCACCCATGACGAAAGCGGGTTTTCTTTAACATTTACTGAGTATGGGGAGAAAGAGGAGAAGACCCTTGTGTTTGCGTGTGAATCGATGAACTCTATTCACACAGAATATGATTATCGCCGTAACGGGCAATGTGTTGTCCTGTCAACACAGGATAATTCCTATTTCTTATTTCCGAAAGAGCATGGATTTAACACAACAAAAATTCAATTTGCAACCGAGTATCTGTATGAGAGAAAAACAGAAAAATATATCAAATTTAAGAACTTTTTAAGGACTTCTTAATATCTTTCGTGTTAAGTTATTAAGGATTCTTAAAAATTTAGAGATAAACCAAAGAGAGGAGGGAATGAAAAATGACCGACATCAAGGCATACGAGCCTCTATGGCGCGCATGGTACGTCGACTCCCTGCTGGGAGAGGGCGCTTTTGGTAAAGTCTATAAAATCCGCCGGGAGGAATTTGGCAAAGCCTATTATTCCGCTGTGAAAATCATCTCTATCCCCCATAATGAAGGCGAGATACGGCAGATGAGAAGCGAAGGACTTGATTATGCTTCCATGCAAAAGTTTTTGTATGCCTTTGTCACAGACATCGCTTCTGAAGTTGATCTGATGCGGCAATTCCGCGGTACCAGCAATATTGTCAGCTTAGAGGATCATCAAATTATCAACAAAGCTGCCCTTCCTCAATCCCGTATCCCTATCGGTACCCATATACTACCTGTTCGCCATCTTATATATCTCATACATATCATCATGGTCTATCGGGCGGAAGTTGCCAACGACCCTGCCGCGGTTGTAGGAACAGCGTTCAGCGAGATCCCGCAGGATCTCATCGGATACCACGCCAAGGCCCAGTGAGCTGAAATTTGTCGGCATGCCGATACTTTCGAAGAACGCCACCATGTGCTCTATCGAAGAAAGCGCAGCGTCCTCAACAGCGGAGTAGGACGCTGCATCCCCAAATACCTCCCGGCCCAACCGGGCAAAACGCCCCGGGTTGCTGTTCATCACATACTTGGCCCAGTCCCCCCAAACCGCAGTCAGAGCCGCGCCGTGAGCCATATCGAAGACGCCCGAGAGCGGCATGGAAAGCTGATGAACCGAAAAGTCGGAAATGCCGCCCAGACCGGTCAAGTGGTTGTGCGAAACGCTGCCGCACCACATGATCTCGCTCGCCGCTTTATAATTGTCCGGCGTCTTGAGCATGACAGGACCGTTTCTTATCACAGTACGGAGCAGCGCTTCGGCCACAGCATCGGTGAAATCGTTGCCCAAAGCCGCTGTAAAATAGCGGTCCAGGGTATGCATCATGATGTCTGCTATACCATTGCGTATCTGTTGTTGCGGAAGGGTGTATGTAAGCTCAGGGTTCATAATAGCAAATTTAGGGCGATTGACATCAGCGTTAATACCGCTCTTCATGCGGGTATCATCGTTGGTGAGCACGGCCGAACTACTAGTTTCGCTGCCCGCCGCCGAAATCGTGAGAATAACTCCCACCGGCAGTGCCTTGAGGGGGATTTTTTTGCCGAGCCAGAAGACGTCCCAGATGTCCTCATCAGGGTTTGCCGCACCTATGGCGATAGCTTTCGCGGTATCTATGACACTGCCTCCACCGATGGCGAGCACCATATCCGCCTTGAAATCGACCGCCTTTCTGACGCCCTCTCTTGCCAATGACAGTAACGGGTTGGGTTTCACTCCGCCGATGGAATCAAACACGATTCCTTCCTCTTTCAACTGAGCCTCAATGCGCCCAAAAAGGCCGCTTTTTTTAGCGCTCGCGCCGCCGCAGACCAAGAGGACACGGCTCCCGCCCGCCCATGTGATCGCATGAGATGTTTTGTTCTCGGCATTCTTTCCGAAAAAAATCTTTGTTGGTGAGTAGAACTCAAAATCAAGCATATCTATTTTCCTTTCTGCCGAATAGGCTATTCCATAATCGCCATCGCCCGAACTGGGGCTCCGGTGGTATGTTTCCATTTTACCGGCGCTACGGAAACAGTAAATCCAAATGGCCGGGGAAGTGCATCAAAATTGGCCAAATTCTCCACATGATAGTATTCCTTTTCGCACATCACCCTATGAGCCTCCCAAAACTTCTGTGTTTCAAACATACTTTTTATAGGAGGATCAAACGTCGGAGCATCAATTCCCATCACCTTAATTCCTTGCCCGATCAGCCAAAGTGTTGCTTCCCTGGTCATGCCGCAGTGTTCAACCAGGTAACGCTGTTCAGTATTGTAGCGGGAAGCCCCCGTGTTAATCAGAACAATATCTAAGGGTTTCAAAGAATACCCAATTTTTTTCACCTGTCTTTGAACGTCTGCGGCTGTGATCATATACCCTATCGGTTTGTCTGTAAAATCCAAGAGAACGCCGTCGCTGACACAATACTCTAAGGGGATTGCGTCGCATCCGGGAGCGTCTGGAACAACATGATACAGCGAATCAATGTGTGTTCCCGCATGGTCGCTGATTACAATTAAATTATGGGCCGTCAACGAGGTAACCCCAAACTTCGCCGCGCCAATATTTGCCGCATATTCCTCATGAGTTTCCAATACAGTCATCATGGTTTTAGAAATACCAGGAAACGTAACCATATCCTTGCTTACCTCCATGCTCAAATCAATAATTTTTCTGCTCATTCCGCAATCTCCTCGCAAGGTACCCCATATGTTTGATGCAGAAACAGTCACTTGTAGTGGGTCACTTGTAGTTGGTAAACTCCTCTATATTGCCCAGGATACTCTGCAATATTTCCAAAATATGTTCTTGCGCACTCAGTTCAGCCCCATGTGCATCACGGTTTTTTAACTTTTCCAATATAATTCCATGTCTTTGTGCTAATTCAGGGAGACTTTTTTGCGTTATCTTTAATGTCACAAAAGTCCATTGTCCGAGATGCACCATACTCCATAATTTTTCCAGCAGTTTGTTTTGAGAAGCCTCAAAAATAGCCCGATGAAAATCAATATCCAGCTCAATAAATTCCTTAACATTACCCTGCTGGCTGGCTTTTCCCATCTGTTCATTCAAAAGCTCCATCCGCTTCAGATCCGCATTCGTCACCCTCAGCGCCGCCTCTTTGGCCGCAAAACCTTCTAAGTTGGCGCGAACTTGGTAAGCATCCCAAATATCCTTTCTGGACAGCTTTTTAACATAGCAGCCCTGAAACGGCACACTTTCTATTAATCCCATCAATTCTAATTCTCGCAGGGATTCACGAATAGGAGCCTGGGAGACTCCCAACTCCTTGGCAATGCGGGTTTCCACTATGCGCTCGCCCGGCTTTAGCACACCATTAACAATGGCTTGCCTTAAATAGTCATTAATGTCTTCTCTAAGAACTTTGCGTTGTATAATTGATTCTTTACGGCTATTCATCGGCTCCTCCTCAAGATAACCTATCGGTTAAAGATAATCGATTTCTATTTGGCACACAAGCACACAAGTACACAAGCGCTGCAAATTGACTATTTGCAACAGAAGCAAACCTTTCCTCTTCACAATAACACTGTAATTGTATTTTGTCAAACATCGTAAATCCCTCAATAATTTACTATTTACGACTATTTGGTACAGATCTTCTCTCATTCATTGGGGGATTTTCTATGCTTTGGGGTTCCCTGATTTTTAACAAGGACAATTTCCGCGAGAATGGCAAGAGCTATTTCAGCAGGTAAAGTGTTTGCGATATCCAGACCGATCGGAGCGTATACACGGTTCAGTTCCTCCTGTGAAATACCTGAACGGAGCAGGCTCTCAAAAAGCGCCGCGACCTTGTTCTTACTGCCGATCATGCCAAGATATTTAAGTTTTTTATGCAGGCAGTATCGAAGCGCCTCCTGATCTAATGTGTGTCCGCGTGTGCAAATAACGACATAGTCGGAATCGGCAACCGGATCCACCTTTGCATATTCCTCGGGGGAGCAGACCACATATCTCACCCCTTCAAAATCAGAAGCAAATTCAGGACGGTCTTCAATAATTGATACAAAAAAGCCGGTGGAGACCGCGATCTTGGCAAGGCTTTGGGCGATATGGCCGCCACCGAATATGGATACCCTTGCCTGGCTGCCCAGAACATTTCCGAACCCGGTCATACTGCCGCCGCAGACCATTCCGTTATCGGCATGGTTAATAGAAAATTCAAAAATTGTATCCCCATTTTCTATCGCTTCCACCGACTGCCTGATAATGCGATATTCTGACGCGCCGCCGCCTACCGTACCCGAGATGGAGCTGTCTGCCAAAACGGCCATCACCTGACCCGGGCTTGCGGGAGAGCTTCCACTGGTTTGAGTCACCGTGACAAACGCGACCTTTTGTCCTTCCTCGGTTTTTTGTGCTGCAAAGGCTAAAACATCTTTTATCATTTAATTTGTCCTTTCCGCCCCTTAGAATTTGCCAGATAATAGTAGGCTTCCAAGGCGGCGCCGCCCAGACACCGTGCCTTATCGGAGATGGTGTTCCAATCCACATCGATCCGAGGGTCAATATCAGCTACTTTCATACCTTTTGGCACATCCCTGTTTTCGCGAATTAACCCGCGCAGCAAACCGTTGAAGGGTGCGGTTACCAACGTTCCTCCGACGGTGAACAGGGGGTCACCGCTCCTGACCACATCACCGATTTTTCTTGTGTGCCGGACGATTCCACTGACAGGGGCCTTCAGGACGCGCTGGGAGCTCTTGCCGCCTAACTCGCCGGGGATTCCGGTATTGGGTATGGCATACCCCTGCACTATTAATCTGCCTAGATTGTGGCCCCGCATTGTTTCGATGACCGCGTTTACGTCACGGCCCGCGCAAAAACCTGGTCCCAGTGCGACCGTAATGGGAGCCATGCCGCGGTTGGTTCCCAGATTGCGTTTGGCAAGAATCGCGTCTATCACAGCGGCGGGACGAATGATCCGAATGGAGTCTCCCGTTTCATCGACCATAAGAGGGACGGCTCCGTCACGCCAACAGTCTTCCAAGCCGTCCGGGCTGTCTATTTTACGGCACACAACGTCCTCAACCTGCGCAGTTTTGTCATACACCGCTTCACACAGCGCTACACTGCGGCGGATGGCGGTGGGTGCGGGAACTTCCAGGATGACCACGGGGAATCCGGAGCGATAGAATTTTTGGACGACTCCGGTAGCCAGATCACCGCCGCCCCGCACGACAATCTTTTGACTAAAGTTGTACGGCAACACGTTCACACCTCCTGCCACATGTCTAAATGGACGCTTCCGTAAAGCAATTTCGTAAAATGGTTCGAATAATTCTTTTTTATTCTCTGCAAAAAAGACCGGGCAATTCGGGCGGTTGTGTTATCTTCGACCTGATTCACCAACAGATAACGGGCGCCGGCACTGTTTTTGAACATTCCTTGGGCGGAACAGACCATGGCTTCCAGAGCCTGTGGTGTGATGGGTTTGCCTTTCTGTAGCCCCGTTATGGACAAAAACTCCGGCAGACGGTGAATGATGGACTCTGTCGCGGCACTGCCCAAGGCGTTCATTGTGACAATTCCGACGGTATGTGTGCAAAACCAGGGGATAACGGGTTCGTTTTCTCGCCATCCCTTACAGAGAAGCCCGCGGCACCCGTCGGCTTCCAGAAGCATGAGATCGTAATCAGGCATCATGTCCGCCAGAACGTGCTCCGGTAAAGGTCCCAGCTTACCGGTTGCGGTGTTCAGAATCCCCAGACATTGAACCCCTGTTTGCGGCTGGTGCTCCTCACATTGCTGCAGAGTTTTACACAATTTGACTCTGTCAGCGTATAAGGGATATGTTTTTGTGGTCGGAGAAATCAAGACTTTTTTATCCCGTTTCTTTTCCGCTAGGAGATTTATAAAGGAAGTCTTTCCGCCGCAGCCTGTCACGGCCAGTATGCTTCTGTCGAAAAGATCCAGACACTCGATGATCGACATCGTTGAAACCCCCTCCTGAACAAAATCGTCCCGGTGCGGCTATGTGTCTCCCCTGGAAAGATCTTGGGTTCAGTCATATTCAATGAAGCCGGCGCCGTTGGTATCACACAGAGAACACGTCGCGGGACGGACCGCAAGCTCAATAGCGCCACAAATCGGACAACGGAATATTTGGGCATACCGTGCGCTATCAATTTGATCATAATTCTTTAGCACATCGGAGAATAGCCTTGCATAGATTTCTTCTGCCTGTTTTGCTAAGGCAAATAGTCTTGCCGCATCAGGCATATTCTCTTTCTGAGCCGCAGCGATAAATTCAGAATACCCTTTTTTGTGTTCTTCCGTCTCGCTAGTGAGGGCTGCCTGTAAATTTTCATGGGTTGTCCCAGGTGTCACACTATGAGGCACAGGCCATTCGACAGCGCCCAGGTTTTGCGCGAGTGCAAATTCGTCGCTTGCATGCTGACGTTTGGCCTCAGCAATGGCTCGAAAAAGCGTACTGATTTCCTTTTGGCCTTCTCTTTCAGCCACATCCGCAAAAACGAGATAATCCGCGTTTGCTTGTGTTTCCTCTGTTGCTGCAGCCATAAGATTTGCGAGAGTTTCCGGACCCGATTCATCCCTGTATTTAACGAACCAAATTATTACAAGTAAAATGGCTATAATAATGAGGTTTACGGCTCTCTTCCTCAACCAACGGTTATCTGGCGTAGCAGGCATAATATATAGGCTCTCCTTTCGTGTGTGATTTACCAGGTTACTTTGTACTGAGCAGCCAGCCTCTTTTCCAAGTTCTTGGCAATCCACTGGGGATCGACCGGGTTGCGTGCGATGGCGCTGTCGATTGCAGCTTTAGCTGTGGCGGCAGCTACAGCCGGAGCCACTTTTGGGTTAAAAGCGCTTGGGATGATGTACTCAGCACACAACTCTGAGGGAGTGACCTGTTCGGCAATCGCGTAAGCGGCGGCAATCTTCATGGCATCATTGATGTCGGTTGCGCGAACATCAATAGCGCCGCGGAAGATGCCGGGAAAGGCCAGCACATTGTTGACCTGATTCGGAATGTCGGAGCGGCCGGTGGAAACTATTGCTGCGCCTGCGTCGTGCGCTCTCTTGATGGGCCAGATCTCCGGGATCGGATTGGCTTGAGCAAATACAATCGGATCTTTGGCCATCGACTTAATCATATCCTCGTTCAAGGTGCCGGGAACAGATACGCCAATAAATACATCGGCTTCTTTGATAACAGCCGCCAGGTCCCCTTTCTGTTTGTCGGGGTTGGTCGCTTGCGCGATTTCATCTTTATATGTGTTCATGCCTTCAGGGCGTCCTTGGTATATCGCCCCTTTAGTATCACACATAATAACGTTTTTTAGCCCGCACGCCATAAGCAGCTTGATGATGGCGATACCGGCCGCACCGGCGCCATTGGCCACAACTCTAATAGCGCCGATATCTTTTCCGACCACTTTGAGGGCATTGACGAGTCCGGCCAGGGTAACTATAGCTGTTCCATGCTGATCATCATGAAAAATCGGACCTTTGAAGACGCCATTGGCCTTCAGTCGGCTTTCGATGTCAAAACATTTGGGGGCTTTGATGTCCTCCAGGTTGACTCCGCCGAAAGTCGGCGCCATGAGTTCGATCACTTCTACAATCTTATCGGGATCGTGGGTGTTGATACAGATTGGGAAGGCATCGACATCCGCAAACGTTTTGAACAGGAGTGCTTTACCTTCCATAACCGGCATGGCCGCGGCAGGACCAATATCCCCAAGTCCTAAGACTGCCGTGCCGTCGGAAACGACGCAGACAAAGTTCGCGTGGTTGGTATAGGTGTCGAGGGCCCTGTACTCTTTGTTAATTTCCAAGCAGGGTTCAGCTACACCTGGCGAATAAGCAAGGGTTAAGTCGTCCTTGTCACGGGTTGGAACTTTGACCCGAACCTCTATTTTGCCAGGGCTTTGTTCATGGTAAGCCAGCGCTTCTTCGCGAAGATTCTTAATCGGTGGCATAGTTTCATCTTCCTTTCCAGGGGTTAATTTTACTGCAAATAGTCAATTTGCATGACTTGTGCGGCTATATGCAGTATGTGTTCTTCCGGAAAATCATAATCTAATGCGGGCTTTGCCCGCAAGTGGTCAGTGATCAGTGGTTAGTGGTCAGTATTGGATTTTCTTGTTTTTTGTTGACGCTTCGCGTCTGTAAGTTACTATAGGGGTACAATATTTGCAAATTGACTATTTGCAACGTAATCAGGTTTGCCCAAAAATACTGAAGGATCATGTATAATCGATTATAGTTTGACAACAAAATTATAGTGCTGAACCTGTTATTTGTCAATAGCTGAATTACATATTGACAGATAAGAGACCAGGCCCTATAATTTTAATAGATTATATATTTTAGATTATATATTAAGGAGAGCATTATGAAGGAGATCATGGACATCATCCGTATTTTGCTTAATAGGAATTTTCCACGTAATCCTGAAGGTGAAACGCTCTCAGAGGCCAAGCAGAGGGCGCTGAATGTTGGAGCGATTATGTCAGGAACGCGCGTCGAATTTTGTGATAGCTTGGAGACCCATAAACACGGCATAAGCGAAAAAGAAAGAAATGCTTTGGTTGATTCACGAACCGCTGTGGCAACGCTTGATTGGCTGAAGAATGAAGGGAATCGCCAGATTTTTATTGATATTTTGAAGAATTCCGCGGATGTACTTGAGCAGGAGCCTTCTTTTGAGGATTTCCTGCAGGCTTACAACCGGGTGGGGCTGCCGATACTCGATAAGGAAATCTTAAACGACTATTCGTGCGAAGAAGTCGAACTCACAGAAAAGCATATCAATATCTTGCGCGTGATACGTGAAGAAAAATCTGATGAAGAAATGGATCGGCTGATTGAAGAGAATAAGGGGCTGTTTGGGGAGGACGATGAAACATTTGGCAGATGCATACAAATATATGGAATCGTATTACAGATATATGATCGGTATATAAGTTTTACGAATAACTTAAAACATGCCCTTCCCCAATTGCAGAAGCATGGATTTGTGGCCGGCTCAGACCATTCTTCTGAGAACGCGTGCCCTATGTCTCCGCTTGCGTCTATAGACCCGTCGGCATGGGATATGGGGCGCATCGTCAATGTCGCCAGATGGAGCTATGAGAGCGGGTATATATCTGAGGCGCAGGCCTGGGAGTACATTTTCTTTGCGGAAAAGGAATGTGCGTCGCGCTATGCCAATTGGGAGGAGTTTGGCAAGGCCTATATCATAGGCCGCGCCATGTGCGATCTTACAGCGCTTTATGTTTTTATGGATATGGTCAAAAGACTCTTAAAAGACGAAAAGAGCCCCTGGACACGGCTGCCTTTGAAGTAAGGGACTGTAACTAAGGGGTTTCGTAACAGTTCCTAAGGGCACAAAACCCGAAAAATTCATGTATATGATGTATTGACAAACAAAAAGCCTGGCAATATAATTTTATATAGATAATCGATTATTTATAATGTTTGACTGTTTCATCATCTGAAGAAGGAGCTGAATGTCCCTGTATGTGAACAAAGTTACAAGGTTTTTCTAATTACCTTAGAGAGGAGAAATTCGTATGAGACCTGCTGAATTTGAATACCATGAATCCCGCACAGTTGAGGAGGCGCTCAGTTTTTTGCAGTTGCGCGGAGACGAAGGCGTCAAGGTTCTGGCTGGAGGGCTCAGCCTGGTTCCTATGATGAAGCTGAGGCTTGCGCAGCCGGCACACCTTGTGGATATCACCAAGATACCCACCTTGTCCTATATCGAGGAGAGCGGTAATGGGGGGTTGAGGATTGGGGCGCTCACCACTTATGCGGCTGTCTCCGGTTCGGAGCTGGTGCAAAAACGATGCCCCATTCTTGCCGAGGTTACGGGAATCCTTGGCGACCCGCAGATCCGCAATGTGGGAACGATCGGCGGCAATATAAGCAACGCGGATCCGGCAAGTGATATTGGGCCGATGGCTCTCGCGCTGGATGTGGAAATGGGTATTGCCGGCCCTCAAGGAAGAAGGACAGTCAAGGCTGCCGATTTCTACGTAGATCTGTTTACGACAGCTCTTGATGCCGGGGAATTGCTTGTGGAGATTGTCATCCCCCCTCTGCCGTCCCAGACAGGTTTTTCGTACACGAAGCTGAACCAGAGGAGAGCGGATATGGGTATTGTCAACGCTTTTTCGTCCGTCACTCTGGATGGGGATATTGTAAAGGACGTCAAAGTCACCGTGGGAGCTGTGGCGGCTACACCGGTCAGGGCGCTCCAGACCGAAAAGATTCTGAAAGGAAATGTTCTTACAGATGAATTGATCGTTGAGGCGGCGAACGCCGCGGCGGACGGAATCAAACCCGAAACAGATGTGCACGCGACAGCCGAATATAGAACCGAGATGGTGAAGGTTTTGGTGAAGAGAACTCTGACACAAGCTGTTAAGAGAGCGAGGTAGGGACATGAAGAAAACAATTACAATGACCGTCAATGGTCAGATCATGAAAGCCGAAGTAGAGCCGAGGACACTGTTGATTGATTGCCTGCGCGATCAACTGGGACTTTCCGGAGCCAAAGTTGGATGTGTGGTTGGCAAGTGCGGTGCGTGCACTATTATTCTCAACGGCCTTACGGTGAAATCATGCATGATGTTCGCGGTCCAGGCGGATGGCGCGGAGATCATGACTATTGAAGGATTGGCCGGTGATGGGGAACTCCATCCCATGCAGCAAGCTTTCACAGACAAATCTGCGGTGCAGTGTGGTTTTTGCACTTCCGGAATGGTCCTTACGGCTACCCAACTCGCCAAGGATCACCCGAACGCCAGCGAAGAAGAGATCAAAGACGCGATTGGAGGCCACATCTGCAGGTGTACAGGGTATGTGGCGATAGTTGACGCGATCAAAGAAGGCTGCAAGAGAATGAGCGAACAACAAGGATAAAGAGGGGGTGATATTATGGCTAAAAAATGGGTTGGAACAAGTATCAAGAGAAAAGAAGACGCGAGCATGCTTACAGGCGAAGCCACGTATGTAGATGACATGCAGTTACCGGGGATGCTTCATTGCGCCATCCTGAGAAGCGACTATGCCCATGCCAACATTAAAAGTATTGATGTGAGCGAGGCAAGAAAACTCCCGGGTGTCATAGATATCATTACGGGAGAAGATGTGAAAGAGTATCCGCTGGCCGCGGCAGTTGAATTCGCCCATTTTGACTTGAAATCGCCGGTCAAACAAGCCTATTTGCTGGCGGTAGACAGAGCCCTTTACGCCGGTCAGCCTATAGCCGCCGTGGCTGCAGTTGACAAATATATTGCGGAAGACGCGCTTGATCTTATCCAAGTCCACTATGAGCCGCTCACCCCAGTTGTCAGCATGGAGCAAGCCTTAAGTGAGGACGCTCCGTTGATCTATGAGGAATGGGGAGATAATGTTCAAATGCAAGTTCCTTCAAAAGCCGGGGATGTGGACGCGGCTTTTGCGGAAGCGGATCGGGTTATCAAGGTTAAGATTGGCGAGCATCGCTACTGTGCCTTCCCCTTGGAAGGACGGGCAGCCATTGCGGACTACAAGCCAAGAACAGGGAAGCTGCATACATGGATATCCTCTCAGGCCAGCAGCGCGCCCCGGGCCAATTTTGCCAAAACTCTCAAGATTCCGGAGCAAAATGTCAGCGTTACAGTTCCTCATGTGGGGGGGGCGTTTGGAACCAAGTTGAATTGGTCTGTCGAAACCATTCCTTGTCTCCTTTCGAAGAGAACAGGACGCCCGGTGAAGTATGTGGAAAACAAGATAGAGACTTTTACCATCGGACCGCACGCCAGGGATTATGTTTTTAACGGAGAGGTTGCCTGCAAAAATGACGGCACGATACTTGGCGTTAAAGCAGACGTGATGTTTGACCTTGGCATAGAGAGTTCCTATCGCGGAACCGCTATCGCCAAATGTGTAATTTTGCTGAAGACCTTTTTGGGACAGTACAAGATTAAGAACTACTCTTTCTTGTCAAGAGCCATCGTCACAAACAAGGCGTTCCAGTGTTCATACCGGGCCTTCGGCAAAGAACAGGGGAGCCGCTTCATCGAAAGAATCATGAATATTGTGGCCAGGGAACTTGGGATTTCGCCGGAGGAAATTCGCCTGAAAAACTACATTCAACCGGAGGAATTCCCCTATAGAACCACGAGCGGCGCTCTGTATGACAGCGGCGACTATCCTGGGACACTGAAACGTGTTCTGGAAATGGCTGACATCCCTTCCTTGAGAAAAGAACAGGCGCGGTTGGAAGAGGAAGGACGATATCTGATGGGTATTGGAATAGCCTCTTTTGTGCAGCCTTCGGGATCCGCCGTCCCTGACGGGTACTTGAATGGCATGGAGGGCGCTACCTTAAAGCTCTTGCCGGAAGGAGGGTTTATCCTATCCACAGCGCACTGCACCTTAGGGCAGGGAATAGAGACCACCCTTTCACAGGTGGTGGCGGACGAATTCACGGTCACTCCGGAGGATGTGAGGGTCATCATCGGAGACTCAGATAAGGCGCCTTACAGCTCAGGCGGATTCGCCAGCAGAGGAGCCGCGTGGGTGGTCGGCGCAGCCGTCACCGTTTCACGGAAGCTGAAAGAGAAGGTGTTGAGATTCGGTGCGCACGTGCTGAAGGTGGAAGCAGATGAAGTTGAACTCAAAGATGGAAAGATCCAGGTCAAGAGGGATCCCGCCAAATCGGTGAGCCTTCATGAGCTGGCAACAAGCGTGCACTTCTGGCCAGGCGCTATTGGTGTTCTTCCTGACGAATTTCTCTATACAGACCCCAGTCTTGATGCCACAGCGTACTGGACGGCGCCCAATCCTCCGGTCAGCTGGGCCGCGCCCATAAATCTATACTGCACCCATCCCAATGGGGCCGAGGTATCAACCATCCTTATTGATAAGGAGACCGGAAAGATCACTGTGCCGAAACGTTTCGTCGTCTATGATTGCGGAACCCTGATTAACCCGGATATTGTCAAACATCAATATATAGGGGGCGCTCTTCAGGGTATCAACGGGATCCTGAACGAGGAACTTTGCTATGACGAAAATGGTCAGCTTACGACGACAACCTATATGGACTATCTGATACCGGGTTCTCATGAAATGCTTGGGGAAACCGTGTTTGAGCACCAGGAGACTCCGTCGCCGTTCACTCCTCTGGGGTGTAAGGGAATGGGTGAAGCGGGAACGTTTTGCTCCGTATCGAGTGTTATGAATGCGGTAGAAGACGCCTTGGGAATTACCATAACGAAAACTCCCTTGAAGCCGCAAACCGTGCTCGATTACGTTAAAGAAGCCATGGAAAAAGGAACCCTAAACAGAAGAAGGGAATGGTAAAAAATATGAAGAAGTGGAAAGTCAAACTCTTATATATGGGTCACTCTTATGGGCGAAAAGGCCAAATTACTCCCAACCTTGACCCAGATTTATGGATAGAGATTCCTTTTTGGTCCGTTCTTCTTCAGGCAGATGGCCGCAATATCCTTGTAGATTCAGGATGTAACGAACGTTTTGTGAAGGGGGGAAAAGGGTTTGCCGGGATGGACTTTTACGTCGGAAGAAAGTATTTAGACGCGGCGCTGAAAGACGCGAACATTACCCCGGAGGAAATCGATACCGTGGTCTACACCCATCTGCATAATGATCACGCGGCGTTCTCCTATTTGTTCAAAAACGCACGAATCATTGCCCAGAAGAAAGAGTGGGCTACCCTTCTTAATCCTCTTCCGTCGATGCTGGAGAGAAGAGATTATGACTTAGAGGCAATCCCGGAACTTAAGACAACAAATATGATCCTCATCGATGGGGATATGGATCTTACGGAGGGTGTCCGGCTGATCGCGACCCCAGGGCATACTGCCGGGAGCATGTCTGTGGCGGTCAATACGAGCAAGGGTGTGGTAGCATTTGTCGCGGATCATTTCCACTTCCATTGTATGGCATTTCCCCGCATGACGGAAATAATCGATTTTCATGGAAAAGTACAAAAAATCACACCGGCGCCTGAAGTGTATGCGGACACCTTCCTGCCCAGCAGTATTATTTACAACCACTATGATTGGTATGACAGCAGCTACAAAATCAAGGCGATTGTAGAAAAATACGAGCCGGGATATATTCTCGCAGGCCATGAACCCGGACTCATGTACACCTTCAAAGGGGCATAGAGGAGATCAAAAAACTCAGTGAGGATAGAGGGGGGTTCATGTGAACGCTAAAAGAAAAAATGAACTGAAGAAATTTGCGACACGCATAAGAATTGAAACAATGAAGGAGTTTAAAGCAAGTGGCTTTGGTCATATCGGTGGGGCGCTTTCAATGGTGGACCTTTTGTCAGTTCTTTACAGCGGGATCATGAAGATTGATCCTCAAAGACCTGACTGGGACGGCAGGGACAGGCTCGTGATATCAAAAGGGCACGCCGGCCCCTCTCTTTATGCGACATTGGCTCTCAAGGGTTATTTCCCGCTGAATTGGCTTGTGACTTTAAACAAACCGCACACGCGCCTTCCCAGCCATTGCGACCGCACTAAAACACCGGGAGTCGATATGACCACCGGAGCGTTGGGACAGGGAATATCCACAGCTCTGGGCATGGCTTTGGGGTTTAAACTTGATGGAAAAGACAACAGAGTCTATGTTGTGCTTGGAGACGGCGAATGTGATGAGGGACAAATCTGGGAAGGCGCGCTGTTCAGCGCACACCATCAGCTGGACAATCTTATTGTGTTTGTTGACAACAACGGAAAGCAGCTTGACGGGTACACCGATGATGTTCTTAAGCTGGGCGATCTTGCCGCGAAATTCGCTGAATTCGGATGGGCGGCGCAAACGGTTGATGGCGGCGACATCGAACAGATCGAATCGGCCATAGAAACTGCCAAAGAGACAAAAGGGAAACCGTCATGCCTCGTTCTAAAAACGATCAAAGGCGCGGGCATCAAAGAGTTTGAAGAGATGCAGGCAAACCACCACATCATTCTCAGTGCCGAAATGGCAGACAAAGCTCTCAAGGATTTGAACGATCTTATGAATGCATTGAATGAGGAGGTTGTTGTGTAGTGGCGTATAGCATAATATACAACGGCAGCGATGAGAAACAGACCCACAAAGAAGTATTTGGCAAAACTATGGTCGAATTGGCCGATGCAGACCCTGATGTAATATGCCTTGATGCGGATCTGATGAATTCATCGGGTCTGGTGAAATTCGCAGCGTCTCATCCCATGAGGGCCATTAATTGTGGAATCCAGGAAGCCAACATGATTGGGGTCGCGGCAGGCCTCTCCGCTGTTGGCAAAAAACCATACGCCCACTCATTCGGTCCGTTTGCATCAAGGCGATGCTTTGATCAGGTGTTTTTATCAGTAGCGTACTCACAAAACAGCGTCAGGATAATCGGAAGCGACGCCGGTGTAACCGCGGCGTATAACGGCGGGACACACATGCCTTTTGAGGATATGGCTTTGATGCGGGCCGTTCCGGGCTCAACCGTTATTGACATTACCGACGCCGTTATGCTGAGAGCGATTCTGAAGTCGGTTAAGGACCGGCCCGGTCTGACCTACATCCGCTCAACCAGAAAGTCTTTTAAAGCGGTTTTTGGGGAAGGCTCCGAATTCGAGATAGGGAAGGGCATCCTGTTAAGAGACGGGAAAGATGCTGCCGTCATCGCGAGTGGTCTGCTTGTCGGCGAGGCTATGCAGGCTGCGGAAGTGCTTGAAAAAGAAGGGATTTCGCTGAGGGTGGTCAACATGTTTACAGTCAAGCCCCTTGATCAGGAATTGGTCATAAAATGCGCACAGGAAACAGGGGCCATCGTCGTCGCGGAAAATCACAATGTGATCGGCGGACTGTGCAGCGCCGTTGCGGATGTGATCGTCAGAACCTGTCCGATACCGATGGAGTTTGTGGGTGTGAACGATGAATTTGGAGAAGTCGGACCCCAAGATTATCTGATGCAGAGATTCGGGCTCACCGCCGCCGCCATCGTCGAAAAGGTCAAGGCGGTGCTGGGGAGAAAGAGAACAGAATGAAGGAAGCTTCCAGGGTCAGTGCAATCCTGCTTGCGGCAGGACTCTCTCGCAGAATGGGCCGGGATAAGCTGTTGCTGCCTTACCGGGGAAAACCACTTATCAGTCATGCTCTCAGCTTGATTTCAAACCTTGCTTTCCACGAGAAAATAGTGGTCACGACCCAGGCGCGCTTATCTCAAATTTCACTTCCTGAAGGTATCACTGCGGTTGTTAATCCATGCCCTGAAAACGGCCAGAGTGAAAGCGTCAGATTGGGAGTCGCTGCCGCTGCGGGTGACGCATATATGTTTTTTTCATCTGATCAGCCCCTTTTAGACCGTGAGACATCAGAATTCCTGCTCAGCCATATGGATGGAACCCATATTATTTATCCCTCAGTAGAGGGTGTTCCTCGCTTACCAATCATTTTTCCCGCTCATTTTCGCAAGGATTTTCTGGTATTAAGGGGGGATCAAGGCGGTCGGAAAATTCGTGACGCGAATCCTGATCAATGCCTGCCCTTGGAGCTTCCGGCACAAGCATCCTTGCTGTTGGATGTGGATACCTGGGAAGACTATACGATGCTGTTGGCTGATCTTTGAAGATGTGCGCCTCCGCGAAAATTAGGGAAAATTTGGAATGAAGAAATCTGGAGAAATCTGAAGAAATCCAGGAAATTATCCTCAGGAAGACGTTGACAAACAAAAAGCATCACATTATAATTTTATATAGATAATCGATTATTTATTATAAAATATTTGGAGACACACGGTTAACTGACTGAGGGGATGGGAGGGAGCCAGGATCAATACCTATCTGGAAGTCCATTAGAGATATTTTTCACAAAGTCAGTGTCCCCGACGTGAAGGAGAGGTGGTATTATGCCTAAAAAATGGGTTGGAACAAGCATCAAGAGAAAAGAAGATGAGAGCATGCTTACAGGCGAGGCCGTGTATGTAGACGACATACACTTGCCGGGAATGCTGCATTGTGCAATCCTTAGAAGTGATTATGCCCATGCCAACATTAAAAGCATTGATGTTAGCGAGGCCAAAAAGCTTCCGGGTGTTATTGAGATTATTACCGGGGAAGACGTGAAAGAGTATCCCCTGACCCCAGGAGTGGAAAAATCGGCATTTAAGATGAAATCGCCGGCCAAGTACGCCTATCCACTGGCGCTAGGCAAGGTTATCTATGCCGGTCAGCCTATAGCCGCTGTGGCCGCGGTTGACAAATACATTGCGGAAGACGCCCTTGATCTTATTCGCGTCCAGTACGAGCCGCTCACTCCGATTACCAACATGGAACAGGCGTTGAGTGAGGATGCGCCCCTGATTTATCCGGAATGGGAGGGCAATGTTCAGCTGGAAATTCCTACGAAAGCCGGGGATGTGGACGCGGCTTTTGCAGAAGCGGATCGGGTCATCAAGGTCAAGATCGGTGAGCACCGCTACGGGTCATTCCAATTGGAAGGCAGGGCGGCCATAGCAGACTACAAGCCCAGAGCAGGCACCTTACATGTATGGTTATCATCTCAGGCCAGCAGCGCGCCACGAGCTTACTTCGCCAGAACACTTAAGATCCCTGAGCAAAAGGTCAACGTTACGGTTCCCTGTGTGGGCGGCGCTTTCGGAACCAAGCTGAATTGGTCTGTTGAGACCCTTCCCTGCCTCCTTTCCATGAAAACAGCGCGTCCGGTCAAATATATAGAAAACAAGATTGAAACCATCACCATCGGGCCTCACGCCAGGGATTTCGTTTATCACGGAGAGATTGCCTGCAAAAACGATGGTACGATACTTGGTATCAAAGCAGACGTGATGTATGACGCCGGTGTAGAGTGTTCGTACCGCGGAACAGCTGCTGCCAAATGCTTAATCATGATGAGATATTTCTTAGGACAGTACAAGATCAATCACTACACCTTTTTGGCAAGAGCAGTTGTAACAAACAAAGCGTTCCAGTGTTCATACCGCGCTTTCGGCAAAGAGGCCGGGAGCCGCTTTGCCGAGAGAATGATTAATATCGTGGCCAGAGAACTCGGGATCTCCCAAGAGGAGATTCGGTTGAAGAACTTCATTCAACCGGAAGAGTTCCCCTATAGGACTGCCTCGGGCGCTCTGTATGACAGCGGCGACTATCCGGGAACACTGAAGCGCGTTCTAAAATTGGCGGATATCCCTTCTTTGAGAGAAGAACAAGCTCGCCTGAAGGAAGAAGGAAGATATCTGATGGGGATTGGGATAGCCTCTTTTGTGCAGCCTGCGGGAGCTGCCGTACCTGAGGGCTACTTGAACGGCATGGAGGGCGCGACCTTAAAGCTCATGCCGGAAGGGGGATTTAAGCTGTTAACGGCACACTGTACCATGGGGCAGGGAATCATGACCACTTTGGCGCAGGTTGTTGCGGACGAATTCGCGGTGACTCCGGGGGATGTGAATATCATCGTCGGGGATGCAGATAAGGCGCCTATCAGCATGGGCGGGTTCTCCAGCAGGGGAGCCGCATGGGTTGTCGGGGCAGTCGTTACAGTCTCGCGGAAGCTGAAAGAAAAAGTGTTGAAGGTTGGCGCGCACATGCTGAAAGTGGAAAAAGGAGAAGTCGAACTGAGTGAAGGGAAGGTTCAAGTCAAGAATGATCCTTCACAGTCTCTGACCCTTCAAGAACTTGCGACGACCGTGCATTTCTGGCCGGGTCCTTTGAATGTCCTTCCTGCTGATCTGCTCTATACAGATCCCAGCCTGGATGCGACAGCTTATTGGACAGCGCCAAATCCTCCGGTCAGCTGGACAGTCCCCTCTAACCTGTACGCGACCCATCCTAATGGTGCAGAAGTGGCAACAGTCCTGATCGATAAGGAAACCGGAGTGATCACTGTCCCGAAACATTTTGTTATCTATGATTGCGGCACCCTGATCAACCCTGATATTGTGAAACATCAATATATAGGAGGAAGCCTTCAGGGCATCAACGGCATTCTGAACGAAGAAATCTGCTACGATGAAAATGCGCAGCCTACAACCACGAGCTATATGGACTATCTGATACCGGGATCTCACGAAATGATTGGGAAGACTGTGTTTGAGCACCAAGAGACCCCATCGCCGTTCACTCCTCTCGGGTGTAAGGGTATGGGCGAAGCAGGGACATTTGGTTCCATATCAAGTGTCATGAATGCCGTGGAAGATGCCTTGGGAATTACAATTACGAAAACCCCCCTGAAACCGCACACCATGCTCGCCTATATCAAAGAGGCGCAGGAAAAAGGTACCCTATAAATAAAAAGCACTGAACGGAGGGAAAACAATGCATTATGAGGGAGAAATGATCCTTGACGCCCCGTTGCAAAAAGTCTGGGAATTTGTGTCTGATCCCAGGAGTACGCCAGAGTATGTGCCGCTCCTGAAAAAGCTGGAGATCCATGACGAGAAGAACTTTACTGTGATGGTTGGGATAGGAGTCGGCAGTATCAGCGGAACCTTTAAGCTTGATTTTGTTATCGCGGAGGAGATTCCTCCCCATTCCTGCAAACTGGTGGCAACCGGTTCCGGTATTAAAAGCACCGTAGAGCTTGAGGCGATTGTGCATCTTTCTGAGGCGCCGGATCAAAAAACATCCTTTAAGTGGTCGGCAGAGGCTATGGTGGCCGGACTGATCGCCGGTGTCGGGCAGAGGCTTCTGGGAATGGCTGCGGAGAAAACCATGAACGAGGTTTTTGCTCGAATGCAGACCAGCCTGGAACGGAAGGATGCAGAACACGCAGGACAAGCAGCCGAAGCTTCGGAAAGCAATCAAGCCATGTGAAAATTCTCGCAGGCCATGAGTCCGGACTCCGGCACAACTTCAAAGGAGGGTAAAAAATGTTCAGAGCAAAGAGCAGACCCCCGTAGCCGCTGTCAGCGGCAAAAAACACATTATTAATTTTCGAGTGACTGCTTTGAGAAAGCAAACCAAAATATTAAGGGGGGATAAAATTATGAACGGCGCTGAAAAAATAATTCAAACTCTTGATCAAAGCAAATTAACCAGCAATCACTACAAAGTTATCATAACTTGTATATTTGCCGACATGTTAGAGTTCTTTGATTACTTCTTAATCGGTTTCGTTTTGTCGTTAATACTCGGGGATTGGAACATTACTTTTGGACAGACAGCGTTCATTTTGTTGTCTGCTGGGGTTGGGGCCATGTTCGGACCCATTGTCTTTGGTCACTTGGCTGACAAATTTGGACGTCGGAGCGTATTCATGATTACGCTTCTCGTCTTTTCGGTTGGCAGCGGACTCATGTTCTTCACACCTCACGAAGGCTGGATCTATCTGTCCGTCTTGCGTTTCATCGTGGGCTTTGGTGTGGGCGGCCTCTTCAGCGTTGATTTACCTTTGGTACAGGAGTATGTTCCCTCAAGAATGCGCGGACAAGTTACCGGCATTATTACGGCGTTCATTCCTGTCGGCATACTCTTGGGCAGCCTTTCCGCAGGATTCTTGACGGATATAGTAGGGTGGCGCGGAGTCCTGCTTGTAGGAGCTGTTCCTGCATTGCTGCTCATCGCTATCCGCGCATGGATTCCGGAATCGCCAAGATGGCTGATCTATAAAAAGAATGATTTAGAGCAGGCGGCAAAATCAGCCGGCTGGATCACCAAAACAAAGAATTTGGTTGAAGAAATTAAGGCTTTGCCTTCCGAGAACACTGTTGTATCCAAAGTGTTTGAAATTTCTAAATTGACTGATCTGCTCAAATACCCGCGCAGTTGTATCGCAGGCTGGGGACTCTATTTCTTCCATGCGATCTGCTATTACGGCGTTGTTCTATGGGCGCCGACGATTGTGGCCCGTACCATGGAACTCCCGGCGACTGAGGCGGCGAGATGGTTTATTATCGTTACCTGTACAGGTGTTTTCGGCCGGTTCTTATGGGCGTTTATGGGTGAGAGATTTGGCAGGAAGATATGCATAATCCTAACAACTGTTATTGGGGCTGCATTGGTCATTACAGCGGGCGTTTACCAGCCGGCTTGGTGGGGTCCCATACCGGCAGTTATTGTGATTATGGCTATAATGTACTTCTTCATGGACGGGGGTCTGGCGGCAGTCAGCATGTTCATTATTGAACAATGGCCGCAAAAGCTCAGAGCCAGCGGACTCGGATCATCGTACGGAATAGGTAGCGGACTCGGAAAGATCATTGGCCCCATGATTTTAGCTTTTGTCGCCGGACAACAAAACTTTGTATCGCCGGCGCTGGTTACCGAAGCGGTAGCGCCCTCGTATATCGTGATGGGCTTGTTCCTCGCGTGCTGCTTTATTCCTGTATTGTTTGGGATTGAAGGTCGTGGAAAATCGATCGAACAGATGGAAAAACTCATTGAGAATAGGCGCCTCAAAGAGAGCAAGAAACGGGCTGCCTGATCTTCGACTCTTCTCAGTTCAGACAAGGATTCCAAGGATTCCCAGGATTCCAAGGGTACCTAAAGTTCTATGATTGGGGTAAGGGCAGATGAACGGACTGAAGTTTAGGTGTGCTCTCTGCCCTCCAATCATAATCTCGCCGGTTTTGAGCAAAAATGCCTAAGGGGGGACATTATGTCAGAAGTAAGAATGAACACTCACATCGCTGCCTCTGCATCCGCAGTCTGGGAGATTCTTGGAGACTTCAACGGATGGCCCCGTTTCATGGACGCTTTTGAAAAAAGCACGATGGAGGGGTCGGGTATAGGGGCTGTGCGCACTCTTTACATGAAAGGCAACGGTCTTATCAGGGTAGAAAGGTTAGAGAAATTCGACGACACAGGCAAGACCCTTAGCTATTCTATCATCACTTCGCCATCACCTGTGCAAAATTACTTGGCCACTATTGAAGTTATAGAGATCGGGGCCGGCCAGAGTGAAGTGAGATTAAGTTCCACTTTTGCACCCAAGGGGGTGTCGGAGTCCGAGGCGGTCACAATTATCGAAGGAGTATACGCCAAGATTTTTGAAGGGCTTCAAAAGTTTCTGGTAAAATAGCGGGTTTTTGCATGTCTGAAAAGGAGTGTGTGTTTAGTGAAGCTCAAAACAGTTAATCATATCGCAATTATTGGTACCGGAATGATAGGCGCCAGTATGGCTGTCCTGTTCACAGGCAACGGCTATCGAACCACTATGCTGGCGATCAACGATCAAGAAGCTCAAGCGGGGATTGCGCGCTATGAGGATTATTACAAGGATCTGGTTGCGAAACAGTTAGTTACGGAGGAACAGGCAGAGATCTGTCGAAAATATTTAATTGTCACGCAAAGCTATGCCGATCTTGCCACCGCTGATTTCATCCTGGAAAGCGTCGTCGAAAAGCTTGAGGTTAAACACAGTGTCTACAAACATATTGAGGAAAATTGCAGACAGTTTAAAGCACTGGCTTCCTCAACCTCTGCGATCTCCGCAGACGACCTCTGTGAAGGTGTAACAGCGAAAGACAGACTGGCGGTAGCCCATCCTTACAATCCGCCCCATTTGGTTCCCTGTATCGAAATCGTCAAGAGCCGCCATACATCCGAAGAGGCACTGACACTCATCGACGCGCTTTTCCGGTCTGTTGGCAGAGAACCCGTTTCCATGCTGAAAAGCGCCCCTGGCTTTATCGCTAACCGGCTGCAGCACGCATTGTACCGGGAAGCTGTTTACATGGTGGAGGAAAGCATCGCAACTCCTGAGGCGATTGACCAGGCATTAATGACCAGCTTTGCTCCGCGGTATACCTCTATCGGAATCTTCGAGCATTTCGATTATGCAGGGTTGGATATGGTAAAAAGTATCGAAGATTACCTGTTTCCGACGCTCTGTAACGCGCCGACAACGCAAAACCTGGTTCTGGAGCGCTACACGCGTAATGATCTGGGATTCAAAACCGGAAAAGGTGTTTATGACTGGAGTCAGAAGGATGCCGACAACTTTCGCAAGCGTTCCAGCGAACCGTATTTCCGCTTTTTTAACTGGTCGCTGCCAACTCAATAATCACCAGGGAAGGAGTGATTGAAGTGATTCCCAAGGAACGCAAACGTTGGATCTACAAAACCATGAACCAAATTCGCTGTTTCGAGCTCAAAATACAAAACCTTTTCGAGCAGAACTTGCTGCGCGGTTCCGTCCATTTATATGTGGGAGAAGAGGCGGTGGCGGCAGCGGTATGTTCATTGCTGCGCGATGAAGATTATATCACCAGCACCCACCGGGGTCACGGTCACTGTATTGCCAAGGGCGCGCGGTTGGATCGCGCCATGGCCGAATTGATGGGTAAGTCTGCCGGCTACTGCAAAGGCCGCAGCGGCTCTATGCACATTGCCGATTTTGAAAAAGGAAACTTGGGCGCCAACGCTATCGTAGGGGGCGGGATCCCCATTGCTACCGGTGCGGCGCTGGCTGTCAAGCTGCGAAGGAGCGATCAGGTTGCGGTCTCTTTCTTTGGAGACGGCGCTGCCAATGAGGGTACGTTCCATGAAAGCCTCAACTTGGCAGGGGTATGGAAGCTGCCTGTAGTATTTGTCTGTGAAAACAACGGTTACGGCATTTCGGTTCCAACCTGGCAGTCAACCGCTGTCAAGGATATCGGCGTACGCGGCGCCTCTTATGACATACCAGGAATCACAGTGGATGGAAACGACGTATATGCCATATATGAAGCAACAAAAACAGCCGTCAAACGGGCCAAGGCTGGTGAAGGCCCGAGCCTGATCGAGTGTAAGACTTACCGTTACCTCGGGCATTGGACCGGCGATCCTCAAACCTATCGTACCAAGGAAGAGGTTGAGGAGTGGAAAAGTCAACGTGACCCGATCACATTGTTCCGTGAAAAATTGCTCAAAGAAAAAGCCTTTACGGCGGAGGAACTTGATGCGATCGAGCAGGCCGCACTCAAAGAAGCCGAAGAGGCGGCTGAATTTGCCATAAACAGCCCAGAGCCAGACCCGGCGGATGTGTTGGAGGATGTATTCTATGAGAAACAGGGGGCTTCGTTATGAGCAAAAAGACATATGCCACCGCCATCCGTGACACAATTGCGGAAGAGATGCGGCGCGATGACCGAGTGTTTATCATGGGCGAGGATGTTGAAACGCTAGGCGGCGTTTTCGGATGCACCCGTGATCTGTATAAGGAATTTGGTGTCGAGCGAGTGCGCAACACGCCTATTTCCGAGGCCGGAATTGTGGGCGCGGGGGTCGGCGCGGCTTGCGCGGGTATGCGTCCCATTGTAGAACTCATGTACATGGATTTCACACTTGTGTCGGCGGATCAGATTCTTAACCAAGCCGCTAAGACGCGCTATGTCTTTGGCGGCAAAGCGCGGATTCCGTTGGTCATCCGTGGACAGCAGGGGATCGGCCGCGGAAACGCCGCCACCCACAGCCAGAGCCTGGAGACTCTCTTTATGCATGTGCCTGGTCTCAAGGTAGCTTGTCCCTCCACTGCCGCAGATGCGGCAGGACTGCTGCGCACAGCCATCCGCGATGATAATCCGGTGATGTTTTTTGAACACAAGGCCCTTTATTCAGTCAGTTTTGATGTGCCGGACGATACGGAATACATGATCCCCTTCGGCAAAGCCCACGTGAAACGCGCCGGGAAGGACGTGACTATCGTCGCTTCGCTGCTGTACGTCAGCCGGGCATTGGAAGCTGCGGAGGATCTGGCGAAGCAGGGTATTGAGGCGGAGGTCATCGACCCCCGGACCCTGATCCCTCTGGACATGGATACAATCGTTGAATCCGTTAAAAAAACAGGCCGCTTGGTGATTGCCCACGAAGCGCACCGCATGGCAGGTTGGGGGGCAGAAGTGGCCGCTCAAGCGACCGAAAGCGCGTTCCGCTATTTGGATGCTGCACCGATCCGCCTCGGAGCAAAGGCCTGTCCAATTCCTTTCAATCTAGAGCTGGAATCAGCCGTTGTGCCGAGCATCAAAGATATTATAGATGCGGCGAAAGCCGTGTGCTATCATCAGGAGGGCTGACCGATGGCTGAATGGATCATCATGCCCAAGCAGGGTTTGCAAATGACAGAGGGCACCATCACTACCTGGTTTATAGAGGAAGGCGGTCACATCGAGGCGGGTGCTGACCTCTTTGAGATGGAGACGGATAAACTTACCATCAGGATTCCGGCCAGTGAGGGTGGGACACTGCTCAAGATACTTCATCCTGCCGGAGACACAGTACCGATCACCAAGCCCATCGCCATTATCGGCGCATCCGGAGAAGATATTGCAATGATGCTGGCGAGTGTGGAGAAAGGGGCTGTCACCCCTCAATTTGCCACGCCTCGGGCCAAAATGACAGCGGAGCAACAGGGAATACCGTATCAGGAGGTACCGGGCTCCGGACCGGACGGGTTGGTTATTGAACGGGATGTATTAGGGTATTCGTTGGCTGCTTCGGTAAGAGCCACGCCACTGGCCAGAAAACTCGCATCCATCGAAGATGTCGACCTTGTTTCTGTCTCCGGTACTGGCTCCCATAGTAAGATCATGGCTGCCGATGTGCGGAGGGCAGCTCGACGTAATCGTCAGAGTTCTGTGCGGGGAGAGAAGGTCATCCCTCTCACCGGCATGCGTAAGGTGGTCTCTTCACGCATGAAGGGCAGTCTCCTGGACATGGCACAGGCCACCCATCGCATCACAGTGGATATGACGGAGTCAGTCCGGCTGCGTGACATGCTCAAAGAAGTGGAGATTAAAGTCAGCTATAACGACATCGTCCTTCGTTGTGTGGCCAGAGCCTTGAGTGAATTTCCCATGATGAATTCCTCCTGGAGCGATACCGGTATTATTCAAAAAGAATATGTGAACCTTGGTGTGGCAGTCGCGGTGAGCGATGGCTTGCTGGTACCTGTAATCAAGGATGCGGATCTGCTGACCCTGCAGGAGTTATCTGCCTGCTCGTCAGAGTTAGCGGTGAAGGCGAAAGAAAATCGAGTTACGTCGGAGGAATGCTCCGGTGGAACATTCACAGTATCTAACCTTGGGATGTTCGATATTGACAGCTTCACTGCGATTATCAACCCTCCGGAGGCGGGTATCCTGGCGGTCGGAAAATTGAGCAGGCAGCCGAGTGTCATAAAAGATGAGATTGTTATCCGGCCAATGATGCAGTTGAGTCTGACATACGACCACCGCATTGTGGACGGAGCACCGGCAGCCATGTTCCTGCGCCGAATAAAAGAATTGCTGGAAAACCCAGGATTATTGCTTTAGTCACTTATGAGCGCGAAATGTCAACACAAAACAAGAAAATCCCTGACCACTAACCACTAACCACTGATCACTGACCACTTGCGGGTGTAACCCGCGTTAGGAGGGAAAACATGATATACGATGTTGCGGTGTTGGGGGGTGGGCCGGGGGGGTATGAGGCGGCAATCCGCTGCGCCCGGTACGGGCTGAAAACCGCTCTTATCGAAGCCGGGGAACTGGGCGGCGCCTGTCTGAACCGCGGCTGTATTCCGACAAAAGCGCTGCTTCACTGCGCCGAGCTGTATCATAATGCTGCTCATGCTGCAGATTTTGGCATAGAAACAAACACCGTAAACTTTGACTATGCCAAAATGGCAGCATATAAAGAACGGATTGTAGAACATCTGCGGCGTGGAATCGCCTCTTTGGAAAAGGCCCACGGAGTTACTGTCATCCGGGGATTTGGGATCCTTCAGGATGCCAACACCCTTATCGTAAACGGTGAGCCGGTATCGGCAGCGAATATGATTTTAGCTGTCGGCTCTGCGCCGTCCCGACCTCCGATCCCCGGTATCGACGGCAGGGATGTCCTAACCAGCGACGAGGTATTGTCGCTTACCACATGCCCCGACAGGTTGGTGATCATTGGCGGCGGGGTGATTGGTATCGAGTTTGCCACGTTGTTTGCGACATTAGGCCGTCCGGTAACAGTTTTGGAAATGCTGCCCTCGATCCTGCCCGGGGTGGACAGAGAAATTGTCGCCGCACTCACTCACATTTTGGAGGAAACAGGTGTCAGGATCGTCACCGGTGCGAAGGTTACCGCTATCCGCAGCGGAAAAGAGGCTAACCTGCGCCAAGGCGATGTTTGCGTGGAGTATGAATATGACGGAGACTCCAAACAGGCGGCGGGAACCTGTTGTATCGTAAGCGTCGGCCGTATTCCCCGGACAACGGGGATCGGACTGGATCAAGTGGGAATCGCACAGGAAAAAGGTTTTATCAGGGTTGATGAAACAATGCGAACCAATATTCCCCATATATACGCGATTGGGGATATTACCGGAAAAATTCAGTTAGCCCATGTCGCGACCACACAAGGGATGATCGCTGCAGCCAATTGCGCGGGCAAACAAGACCTGATGGATTATTCCAGTGTACCAGCATGCGTGTACACCTCCCCTGAAATCGCCTATATTGGCATAACAGCTGAAGAGGCCGGCCGCCCGGTTAAAGTTGGCTCGTTTGATCTGGCTGGCAACGGCAAGGCCATGATCATGGGCGAAAAAAGAGGACTGGTGAAAATTGTGAGTGATCCGGATACCGGGGAAATACTTGGTGCTCAGATTCTGGCTCCCAGAGCGACTGATATGATTGCGGAAATCGCGGCGATTATGCGCTGCGAAGGAACTGTTGAGGAGCTCGCGGCAACAATACATCCCCACCCAACCGTCAGCGAAATCATCATGGAGGCCGCCCACGATACAGAGGGAATGTGCTGCAACGCACCCCCTAAGACCATGAAGGAGAAGGGAGGAGCACACCATGAGATTCGGCATAAACACGCTTGACGATATTGATGTAACGGGCAAGACGGTGCTCTGCCGTATCGATATAAACCAGCCGATTAATTGGGAAACCGGGGGATTGAAGGATACGACACGCATCAAAGCCTGTGTGCCTACGCTGAAGGAGCTATCCGATAAGGGAGCCAGGCTGGTACTTTTGGCGCATCAGGGCAGTGATATCGAGTACAAGAATTTCCACACCACCCTGCCCCACTCCAAGGTATTGTCGGAGCTTCTGGGCCGGGAGGTCAAATTCATTGACGACGTATGCGGTCCGGCGGCGAGGGAAGCCATAAAAATCCTCAAAGACGGTGAGATTTTGCTGCTTGACAATGTACGGTACGTCGCCGAAGAACAAACACTGTTTGAACTGAATCTGCACTTGACACATGAACAACAGGCGAAAACATTGCTGGTACAAAAACTTGCGCCGTTAGCGGATCTGTACGTTTGCGACGCGTTCGCGGCGGCGCACCGCGACCAGCCGTCGTTGTGCGGGTTCGAGCAGGTACTGCCATCTGCGATGGGCAGATTGTTTGAGGAGGAATTTTGCGTGATATCGGGAGTGATGGAAAATCCGGAACGACCCTGCGTGTTTGTATTGGGCGGCGCCAAGATAAACGACGCCTTCCTGATGATGAGCACAGCATTAAACGGAGGCATCGCCGATAAAATCCTTGCGGGCGGGCTCGTGGCGCATGTGATGTTGTGGGCGAACGGGGATGAGATAGGCGAAGCATCGAGACAGTTTATTAAAAGGCAGGGCTACGACACCCTTTTGGGCACGGCACAGGAGCTTTTGTCTGAATATCGCAGCAAGATTATGCTGCCCATGGATTTGGGATACGTGAAAGACGGCAAGCGCGAAGAATGCGAGCTTGGCGGGGCGCCGGAGGGAGAGCTTGTTGTGGATATAGGAAGCAAAACTGCACAAACCTTTGGGGACACAATCCGGGCCGCTAAAGTTGTGTTTGTGAACGGGCCGATGGGAGTGTTTGAGAAGGAAGAGAGCGGGCTCGGAACCCAAACGATCTGGGACGCGCTGGATCAGGCAAACGCATATACCGTCATCGGAGGCGGCGACAGCATTACGGCGACCCATAAATATGGGACAAAAGTCAGCTATGTCTGTACCGGAGGAGGATCCTTGATACGGTTTTTGACCGGTGAGGAGTTGCCCGTGGTCAAGGCATTGAGATATGGCTCACTACTGGAAAAACAGGGTTAAATCTGTGGGCTGTGTGCGGGAATCGCTGAAACTGCACGCAAATCAGGAGGTGCCAGGATATGAGGCTGGAAATCGGGTTTGGAACCAAGCCCCAAATATGTGATCTCCCTGACAAGAATGTGATTGGCATTTTACACCCCAATAAGGTAGATCTGCCGGAAAAAGGAGTTTCCGTGGTGGAGGCGGCCCTGCGGCATCCCATAGGGACCTCTCGCCTTGCCGAAATTGTAAAACCCGGAGAAAGGGTTGCCATTATCACAAGTGATATCACCCGGCCGGTGCCCAGCTATAAAATCCTTCCTCCTGTGTTGAACGAGCTGTGGCAGGCAGGGATAACCCCGGCGGATGTCACAGTAGTTTTTGCGCTGGGCAGCCACCGCAGACAAACTCAGGACGAGATGAGAAAGTTAGTTGGAAAAGCGGTGTACAGTCAGATTCGCTGTGTCGACGGTGACCCTGGGGATATCGTCCACATGGGAACCACGCGTCTGGGAACGCCGGTGGATATTACTCGCGTAGTGGCTGAAGCGGATCGGCGAATCGGTATAGGCAATATCGAGTATCACTACTTCGCCGGATATAGCGGCGGCGCCAAGGCTATCATGCCGGGGGTCTCAACAAGGGCGGCGATTCAGTCGAACCACAGCCGCATGGTGCTGCCAGAGGCGGCTGCCGGGCGGCTGGAAGGCAATCCCGTTCGAGAGGATATTGAGGAGGCGTTGGCATACTGTCCACTCGATTTTATTGTCAATGTTGTGGTAGATGAGCATAAGGAGATTATCCATGCCGCAGCGGGACACGCTGTTGAAGCTCATCGGAGGGGCTGCCGATTTTTGGATCGGTTGTACCGCAAGGAAATCAGCGAGCGGGCAGACATTGTGATCGCCTCTCAGGGAGGCGCTCCCAAAGACCTGAACCTGTACCAGACCCAGAAAGCGTTGGATAACGCGAAACACGCCGTCAAAAACGGCGGCGTCATCATTCTCGTCGGATCATGCAAAGAAGGATTGGGTGAAGATGTTTTTGAGGAGTGGATGACAAATTCCAAGAGTCCAATGGAGATGGTGGCGCGGATTCAACAAGATTTTCAGCTGGGTGGCCATAAGGCAGCGGCCATCGGATTGGTGCTGAAGAGCGCGGATATTTATCTGGTAAGCGAGATGGAGCCCGCCTTGGTGGCCAGCATTTTCATGAAACCCTTTTCAACTGTTCAAGCGGCTGTGGATGCGGCGTTTGCGAGGTGGGGCGAGAATGCTACAGCGCTGATCATGCCATACGGAGGGTCTACTTTGCCGGTGGTAGTTTAGAAGGACGCGATTTTAAACACATTTGGAGGTGAAATCATGATTAACGTAGGTGTGGCAGGATACGGAGTTATTGGCCAAAGACTGGCGGACGGAGTAGCGTTACAAGGGGACATGAATCTGGTGGGCGTTGCTGATTTGGCTCCCACCCTCAGTGTCCGGGCATTGAAAGAGAAAGGGATGCCCTATGATCTGTACCTTGTAGAGGGGGCGGACAAAAGCGCATTCGACGCGTTGGATATCCCGGTATCAGGTACATTCATGGATTTAGTCAGTAAGGTCGACGTGATGCTGGATTCCTCTCCCGGCGGCGTTGGCGCGAAAAACAAGGAACTCTACGAAAAGGCCGGGGTCAAGGCCATATTCCAAGGCGGGGAAAAGAACTCCGTGGCGGACGTGTTTTTTCATGGATACGCTAACTACGAGAAAGGCTTGGGCGCAGACTACTTGAAGCTTACAAGCTGCAACACCACAGGGCTCATGCGTTCGGTTGACTGCCTGGACCGCAAATATGGCGTAGACCGCGTGGCAATCACGATTATCCGGCGCGTAGCTGATCCCGGGGATTATCACAGAGGGCTTACCAACGCGCTGCAAATGGACAAGGCGCCCAGCCATCAGGCGGTAGATCTGATGAACATCATGCCCCATATAGAGGCCACTGGGATTTTGGTGCACACGCCTGTGACCCACGGCCATATCATCACTGTTCTCGCCCATGGCAGAAATGGAAAAATTACCAAGGAACAGGCGCTCGAGGCGTTCAAAGAGCACGATCGTATCCGTGTGGTGAGAATAGAAGATGGTTTCTTGGGCAATGCCAGCCTATTTCGCTATGCCCGTGACCTGGGCAATCCCAGGGGCGATATGTATGAGATCGGCCTATGGGAGGATTCTATCGTGGAGAGCGGCGACAACATCATGTACGCCATCAACATCCCGCAGGAGAGCGTGACCATCCCTGAGACCCTCGATGGCGTTCGAGCGTGCATGAGGATGCAGCCCGATTCCAAGTCCGGTACAGCCGCGACCAATAAGTATCTTGGACTGGGAAAATGGAGATAAGTCTACTCCTGTGGAGAATGGGACGGGAAAGGAGGATCCTAAGATGTCCTGTGAGTCTAACACGTCTATAAGCTGTCCGTGCACGTATGCCTGTCAGCGCCATGGCAAATGCTGTGCCTGTGTCGCTTTTCACACGAAGGACGGGAAATTTCCTGCTTGTTTTTTCAGTGAGGCGATGGAAAAGACCTATGATCGCAGTTTGTCAGCACTGTTGAAAGACAGGAAAATTGAGAGCTATGAGGACGCTCAACGGAAGACACCGTGAAGCGCCAGACCCTGATAATACCTATAAAAGTATTATCAGGAACATCCGTATATAATTCCCAGGGCAGCCCAGGCCATCTCCCTGCTGGTGCTGAAGCCAGAGCAGGCGTATAATGACATCATGAACGGATGGTGAAGCGGTTGTGGGCAACAAAAGGGGGAAAGCGGTATGGGTCTTTATGGCGGTTATCGCGTTGACGGGTCTGGGTATCGGACTGTCAGAAAACGTGCTGGCGAATTATTATAAGGAGGTCTATGATGCCAGCGCTTTCCAGCGCGGGTTCTTAGAGTTTCCGCGGGAAATTCCGGGTGTAATCTGTATTTTTATTGTTTCGCTCTTGTCATTTATAGGCGATATACGCCTTTCGATCGTCGCGCAGGTGCTCTGCGTTGCCGGTTTGACGACATTAGGTCTTGTGACGCCGTCATTTGGGGTTATGCTGATCTTTCTATTCATGTTTTCTTTAGGCCAGCACTTGTTTATGCCATTGTCGGACAGCCTGGGAATGTCGCTTGCCGAAAAGGGCAGCTTCGGTTCGATGCTGGGCCGCCTCAACGGGGTACGTACAGCATTTACCATGGTCGCCGGCATTATCGTGTTTGTGGGGTTTAAGTCAGGTTCCTTTTCTTTCGACACTCCGGTTAAGAGTATCTTTCTCATTGCCGCCGGTGTTTTCGCCGTCACTTTCGGGTTGCTGGTATATATGCAGCGCTTGATCGGCAAGGAAAAGAAGCGGCGCACATTCACTCTCGTCTTCCGCAAAGAATACGCCATATTCTATCTGCTGTCCGCCTTGTTCGGCGCACGCAAGCAAATCATGCTTGTGTATGGCCCGTGGGTTCTGATCGATCTGATGGGGTTCGGGGCAGATACGATGGGTTTGCTGGCCATCGCAGGGGCAGCCGTTGGCATTCCCCTCGTACCTGCCGTCGGGCGTTGGATCGACCGTTATGGAACGGCACGTGTTATGGCAATCGAGGCAGCCGCCTTTTTTTTCATTTACATAGCCTACGGCGTTCTCAGCGCCGGTCTTTCCACAGGCTGGGTCCAGGCAGTGGGTCTGGCCGTTGTGCTGGCTTTTGCGATTAACATGGCCGACCGTCTGACGATGCAGTTCGGGATGGTACGCGCCGTATATATGCGCTCGATAGCCATTGCGCCGGAGGATGTGACACCGACGCTGTCAACAGGCATGGCCCTCGACCATGTGCTGAGCATTGGCAGCGCGGTTTTGTGCGGACAGCTTTGGCAGCAGCTGGGACCGCAGTATGTATTTGTTTTTGCCGCGCTCTTGTCTGTGGGGAATATGATCGTCGCCTTGCGCATCCGCAAGGAAACAAAGACTGATCACTCCAATAAGGGTAATGTTGCCTCTTGAAACAGACACTCGACAAAGCTAGTTGCGGAAAGGCTTCCCAAAAACATACGAAGATCCAAATTTTTTAGCGTTTCAAGCACATCGGTTTTCGTGTATCTGACGCCTTGCAGTGACGCTTCCAGTTCGTCCAACGAAATGAGTCCTAAAAAATCCCCCCAGATTTTACATCTCTGTATGGTTCCTCTTTCAACATGCACATGGATTTCAATTTGTCCGCCGGGGAATCGTTTACTGTTTTTGTATGTAAAGGGCGGTGAACTGCCCATGTTCCAATCCCATGTTTGGTATTTTGTGTGCTGTAACACCCTTATCTTGTCAAGATCTTGATCGGTTAAACTATATGATTCGAAGTCATTGTTCATAGCTAAGGTATTCAAGAGATCTTTCTTAAAGGCATTAATATCATAATTTTTGATATGTAAATAATCCTGAATATTAGCCACTCTGCTCCTTACGGAAGAGATTCCTTTAGACGTAATTTTTGAAATATCCGCGCAAAGAACCTTTTCCAGAATATCCAAGTTTGAGTCAAATAGCAAAGTCCCGTGATGCAGCACTCTGCCCCGATGGTAACGCTGGGCGGCGCCGGATATTTTTTTGCTGTTTAGAACAATATCATTTCTGCCTTGGATCTCTGCCGGTATTCCTAATTTATTCAGGGCGTCGGTTATAGGCTTAGAGAGAGTGTGGATATCAATATCTTCTGTCCTTTCCACAGGGAAAATAAAAGAATAATTGAGATTTCCCATGTCATGGTACACAGCGCCGCCTCCCGTGGAACGCCGAACTATTTTCGCGCCAATATCCTGGACGGCTTTTGCATTGACTTCTTTTTCAGCATTTTGGTAGCGTCCCAGTATGACAGCGTTGCTATTTTGCCACAAAAGGATAATTTCCGGAAACTGAGTCACCTCTTTCAAACAATATTCTTCAAAAGCCAAGTTCCAGGTAGGATCAAAAGACCCTGTTTCTAAATAAATCATACTGTTTATTCCCTCATAACGACTGTGCTAAAGCTTCATCTGTGATTATAGCATAATGACATAATGATTGCGCTGCACCCTAATCCCTATATTACGATTGCTGATAAAAGATAAGGGAATTATTATAATTAGATATTTCAAAAGTCGTATTTATAACCGTATAATTGATTATAGTACCTTACAGACGCGAAGCGTCAATAAAAAACAAGAAAATCCAATACTGACCACTAACCACTGATCACTGACCACTTGCGGGCAAAGCCCGCATTAGAGTATAGCAAGAAATCAGGAGGAATGGACATGAAGCAAAAAATAGGCGTTGCCATTGCCGGCCTGATTGTTGGTTTAGTGGCTGTCTGTTTAGGCGTATTTGGGAACCCGGCGAATATGGCGCTTTGTATTGCCTGTTTTATTCGCGACACCGCCGGGGCGTTGGGATTGCACCAGGCAGAGGCAGTACAATACATTCGTCCGGAGATTATTGGAATCGTGTTAGGGGCTTTTATAATCGGACTGCTTAAAAAAGATCATGCGCCCAAAGGAGGTTCGTCACCATTTACACGGTTTGTTCTTGGGATATGTGTTATGGTGGGAGCGCTCATCTTTTTGGGGTGTCCTCTGCGCATGGTGCTGCGTATGGCCGGCGGTGATCTGAATGCTGTTATTGGGCTTGTGGGATTCATTGGCGGAATCTTAACCGGCATCGTCTTTTTGAATCGTGGTTTTTCGCTGAAGCGCAGCTATGAGCAGCCGGCAAGTGAAGGGGCGGGTCTGCCCGTGGTTAATCTGCTTCTGCTTGTTTTGGTGATCGCCGCCCCTGCGTTTGTGCTTTTCAGCGGAAGCGGCCCCGGGTCACTGCACGCTCCGTTATTGCTGTCGCTTGCCGGAGGCTTGATTGTGGGGGGTGCGGCTCAACGCTCGCGCTTGTGCTTCATTGGTGGTGTTCGCGACGCCGTCTTATTCAAAGATTTTCATATGCTGATGCCTTTTGCCGTTATTTTAGTGACGGTTCTTATCGGCAATCTCATAACCGGAAAATTTGCTGTCGGGTTTGCGGACCAGCCGATTGCCCACACCGAATGGATATGGAATATTTTGGGACTCTATTTAGTAGGGTTTGGTTCGGTTCTGTTAGGGGGATGTCCGCTGCGGCAGCTGGTTTTGGCCGGCAGTGGCAACAGCGACTCAGGAGTAACGGTATGGGGCTTTTTCGTGGGTGCGGCGATTTGCCATAATTTTGGCTTGGCATCATCAGGCGCGGGCGTTACACCAAATGGTCGTATTGCTTTTGCGATATGTGCGGCACTTGTATTTCTCATTGCTGTCTTTAATACAAAGAAACTATCTCAAAAACAGGGGGTATCGCCATGAAAAAAAAGGTTGACGCTTGCGGGCTTTCCTGCCCGGAGCCGGTGTTGAGGCTGAGGCGTGTCATTGATGGCGCAGATGAAATTGAAGTGTTGGTTGACAACCAAGTGTGTGTGGAAAATTGCAGCCGCTTTGCTCAGTCAAAAGGATTCTGCGTTTCGGTAAAAGGGGGGAGTGGGCACTATACCATGACCCTGACGAAGGCAGTGAACGCATGACGTATCTGGCAACCTTTCACACACATTTCGGGGCGATGCGGTTTCTCAAGCAGTGCCTAAAAGAAAGTATATCGGCTAAAATGATGCCTGTTCCGCGCGAATTAAGCGCCTCGTGCGGAGTATGTGTCCGTCTGGAATCTGTTTGCGCACCAAGTGTCCCGGAGCATGAAGATATGGAACGCTGTTACATTATGACCTCGAATGGCGCGTACGTGCCGCTGGGAGGGTAGAGAAGATGGATACAAGAAAACTGAACACCTTCACTTCATGTGGAGGCTGTATTGCTAAACTGCCGCAAGGAATGCTAAAGGACGCGGTTTCCAATATTCCACACTTTGATAACCCTAATCTGCTGGTGGGGTTTGGGACCTCGGATGATGGAGCCGTTTATAAATTGACCGATAACCTTGCCATGATTAGCACGTTGGATTTTTTTCCGCCCATGGTGAATGACCCCTATCTTTTTGGGAAAATTGCAGCGACCAACGCGCTGAGCGATATTTATGCGATGGGGGGCGAGGTCGTATCCGCGCTCAATATCGTGTGTTTCCCGGAGGAGGAAGATCCCGCCGTCTTGGGGGAAATCCTGCGAGGCGGGGCTGAAAAGGTATTAGAGGCGGGCGGAGTGTTGTGCGGCGGACACTCGATCAACGATAAGGAGCCTAAATATGGCCTTTCGGTGACTGGGATTGTCCACCCGGACAAGATTATGTACAACAATCGCTGTAAAATCGGTGACCGAATACTCTTGACGAAACCGTTGGGGGTGGGAATGGTGACGACTTCTTACAAAGCGGGTGAAGCGACGGAAGAAAGCTACCGGCAGGCACTAAGCAGTATGCAGAGGTTAAATAAATACGCTTTTGAAGCTGCCAAACTCTATCGTCTCCATAGTTGTACCGATGTAACCGGATTTGGCTTTTTGGGACATCTCAACGAAATGGTTGCACCGGGATACTCCATCCATGTGGATGCGGGAGAAGTGCCGTATATTCGTGAAGCAGAAAGGCTGGCCGCAGAATATTTGATTACCGGCGGAGGGGTTAAAAATCGAACGTTTTTGCAGAATAAGGTCAGTTTTCAGGGACTATCCATGCCGATGGAAGAAATATTATTTGATCCTCAGACTTCGGGCGGACTCTTGCTGAGTGTTCATCCGGACGATGCCGGCGCACTGCTCGAGGCGCTGAGAGGTCAGGAACCCTCCTGCTGTATGGTGGGAGAGGTCATTCCGCGAGAAGAGAGTCACATCATCGTGACAGCATAACGCGGCCCGATTCTCTCATTCTGACTCCTGGCGCCTGTAGGCCGCACTACGATAAAACTGCCGGGTGTAGTCAACAAAAGCATGTTGCATGGGCGACAACCATAACTCCTTATTGCAGAGCAGATAGATTTGACGCCGGAATAAGGGATCGTTCATCTCAACAGCTTTTAGCAGCCCGGCTTCCACATACATAGTGGCAGCTATTTTAGAAATCAATGACACGCCCATCCCGCGTGATATAGCCAAAAGAATGCTGTGAGCGTCCGAAAAATAGGCTGGGATACGCAGATCACGCAACCCAACGCCGATTTTAGAGAGCAGGTTTTCAATTTCTTTGCGAGTGCCGGAGCCGGGTTCTCGCATAATAAATGGAGTTTGCCGAATAAAATCCGCAAAGTTTTCTTGGATTGATTTATTTTTTTGCTCAACGTTTTTTGGAATGACCAAAACCAGTTCATCATCATATACAGGGTAATAGGTAAAACGATGATCGTCAGGGAGGGTGCCCATCAGTCCAAAATCGTAACGGAAACTGCTCATCTCCTGTTCAACCCGGTGACTGTCAGCTTGTTCCACGTGAAATACAATTTTGGGCCAGTGGTTTTGAAAGGACGCGATAATTTCAGGCAGCACGTGTTGCGCCGGTATAGAAGATGAAATGATATCGATCGTGCCATCTGTATTTTGACCCCCATTCACACTATGAATGGCTTGATCCCGCAGAGAAAGGATTTTCTGAGCATAGACCAGCACATTGAGCCCGGTCTTTGTGAGAGAGACTCCTTTTGTATTACGGACAAAAAGTTGGGCGCCTAAAGATTTTTCCATCGAACTTATCTGAGCGCTGACGGACGGCTGAGAGATGTATAATTCTTCTGCCGCTTTTGAAAAATTAAGGGTTCTGGCTAAGCAGACAAATATTTCAAGCTGTTTTATATCCATAGTCTTTTACCTGTCCTGGGTTATGTGAGTGAGTGCCGAAAGCAGCTTGTCCACTTCGGCTTCTGTGTTCAGATGTCCCAGCGAACAGCGCAGCACGCCGCGGGGAAATGTGCCAAGCGCTTTGTGCGCGGCTGGGGCACAGTGTAAGCCGCATCGCGTCATGATGCCGTACTCCTCGTCCAATCTGACTGCGACAGCTGCGTTATCCCTTTCCGGGAAGTCTAAGGCTGCAATGGCACATTTTTCTGCTGGATTTTCCGGTCCTATCATGCGTACGCCTGAAATGTCAGAAAGTCCATCAGTCAAACGGGCTAAGAGCTGCATTTCCCGTGCAAAAATAGTATCGGCGCCCATCTCCGCTATATAATCCAATGCGACTGAGAGCGCCGCAATCCCGGGAAGATTCAAGGTTCCCGCTTCCAGTTTATCGGGCAGCTCATCAGGCATATCCGCAATATGGGAATGGCTGCCGGTTCCGCCGGCAATCACCGGAGTGATTTCATCCGCGATTTTCTGGGACAGAACGAGGCCGCCGAGACCTTGGGCGGAGAGCAGCCCCTTATGTCCGGTAAAAGCTAAAATATCAATAGCGTCCTTCACCATAGAAATGGGGAGTACCCCGGCGGTCTGCGCACTGTCGATCAAGAGCAGCGCTCCCCGTTTCCGGCAAATTTCACCGACTTCGCGTATGGGCAATATGGCGCCGCAGACATTTGAGGCGTGTGACATGACAACGAGTTTTGTTCGCTCGGTTATTTTTGATGCCATATCGCAGAGATCAAGCCTGCCGTCAGATCCGCATTGGGCAACGTCAACATGAACGCCCTGCGCGTGCAGCTGTGCAAGCGGGCGGACAACTGCGTTATGTTCTATGTGCGTAGTGACAACGCAATCCCCGGGACGCAACAAACCTTTGAGCGCCATGTTGAGTGACTGAGTGACGCTGCCGGTGAATACGACTTGTTTGCTGTCTGCGCACTCGAACAACGCGGCAATTTTTTCTCTTGTGTCATACACAAGGGAGGACATCTCATATGCGCCTGCATAACTTCCACGGTTGATATTAAAGCACCCGCGTTCCAGAATTTCCTTAACTGCCTGTGGTACACCGGGGGCTTTGGGGTGTGAGGTGCTTCCGTTATCAAAATAAATCATAGTTCTTGACACCTCCCTTAATAGATTTTATTTCCGTATGTTTGACCGGTAAGGTACTAACGCGGGCTTTGCCCGCAAGTGGTCAGTGATCAGCGGTTAGTGGTCAGTATTGGATTTTCTTGTTTTTTGTTGACGCTTCGCGTCTGTAAGGTACTATTATCATTCCCTATGATATTCACTCTCAAGCATAATACATTTCTTATGAGTTGACCAGTCCTCTTTTGCGAACAGGCGCATGTTTGTAGTATACTGAGCAGAGACAAAAAGAATATATTTGGGAGATGGTTTTAATGATGCGAGATGCGACACAAACACTTGGCAATCTGATTGACAAACAGAGCGTTTCTTTCATTAGCTCAGTAGACGGTGAGGGGTTTCCCAATTCAAAAGCCATGCTGCCGCCAAGAAAACGCGAGGGTATAAAGGTGTTCTATTTTACGACGAACACCTCGTCCATGCGTGTGGCGCAATACAGGATCAACCCCAAAGCCTGTATCTATTTTTGCGATAAAAGGTTTTTCCGCGGCGTCATGCTCAAAGGCACAATGGAAGTGCTGGAGGACGCAGCCAGCAAAGAGATGATTTGGCAAGAGGGCGATATCCAATATTACTCGCAAGGGGTTACAGACCCGGACTATTGTGTTCTGAAATTTACGGCGCAAACCGGCCGGTACTATGCAAACTTCAGTTCAGAGAATTTCGATATTGAATAATCTTTGATTAAACAGGGATGATTTTAGAGAAGATTGAGAAACTATAAAAAGTTGATACTGTCTGCAAATGATCTTCTCAAATATCACATCTATTAATCGAGGAGGATCTGCCATGTCTGACGGAACCGATCAGATTCCGGAACAGGTTCGTGGTATGGGGCAAGGGGATTATCCTCCGCCTGAGAAATCTCAGCTGGATGAGGGATCTCAACTCGAAGTTCTTTATGATAAGAAATTCGTCTGCCCCTTGTGCCAAGCGGCATTCACGTCTAAAAAAATAAGATCGCGCTATGTGAAACCGATTCGGATTGAGACGGATTTTTGCCAGGTATTTTCTCCTGGAGACCCGAACCCATTGCATTATTTTGTCATCATATGTCCGAAGTGTTCTTATGGGTTTTTTGAAGATTCTTCGCGGATTCCCGCTCATGTGCGGGGCCAAGTGGAGAAGGTTGTGGGAGATTGGCGTCTTTCTCACACCAAGTCGTTCTGCCAGGAGCGCACTCTTTTTGATGTCATTGCGGCCTATCTCTTGGCGCTGACTTTGGCGGATATTATCCATGAAAACCATATCAACCGTGCCGGACTCAATATTCGTCTGGCTTGGCTCTTCCGTGCGCAAAAAGACAGCATGCGCGAGGAAACTTATCTTAAAGAGGCGCTGAGGCATTATGAACAGTCCTATATCCATGGGGATTTTGCGCCAAGCAATACGTCGGAAATGCAGCTGCTGTACATGACCGGAGAATTGCATAGACGTTTTAAAAACTATCGGGAAGCCATCCGCTGTTTTAGTATGGTGGTGCACCATGAGGATAAAAGCCGATATCGTAAATTTGTGACTCTGGCACGGGATCAGTGGACCTTAGCCCGGGAGGAACACAAACAGGAGAATGACGGAAAAACGGATTTGACAGAAGTGGCTAAGCCACACTAAAAAAGGGAGTTTTTTTATGGGAACAAAGAAATCGTCAGGGTCTTATTATCGGGAGGCTTCTGGACGTCTTGAGGGTCTGGCTTTGGAAAAAGGGCGCCTCGGTGAAATTGCGGCAGCTTACCGGGAGTATATTTGTGGGGGATATCTTTTGCGCCAACCTGGCTATTTGCGTCTTGTGGATACGCTGATGAAGCCGAACCCCGGCTCTTTGTCGGATATGTATGAGCAGGGGGTACGTTCTTTTGTGGAAGGGGTGACGAAAGATAAGGCATTGGCGGATCATGTGGGCAGATGTGTGGCCCGGCTGCAGCTGTATCCGTATGCCCCGAGTCCTTACCGCAGATCCTTTCGTTCCAGTTCTATGCAGGCGTATATACGGCAATTTGTGCAGCTCATGGGCTGTGTTTTTTTGCCAAGGGAATTCTTTGATCTCAGCGGACAGATTTTTCAACGCACGGCTAAACGCAAAACGAAGGGTTGGGATTATGGGGACGCTCCGGAAGAAGTCAGGGGGCTGGGAGAGTTTCTTGTGGGGAATTTGGTGGCTTTGGCTCTTGATGACGGGGATGAGTCTGTTCTTGAAGGAATTCGCGGCGTCTGCCTTGAGGAGGATAATGAGAAGGGGATGGATCCCACGCTGTTGTGTGGCATGCTGAAGTCGGCGCGGCAGGATATGTATGATCTGCTGCAGAGGAGAATTCTGGAAGGGAAATGGCGTCACAGGATTTTGGCAGTGGGAGATCATGGACGCCTGGAAGCTCAGATGCAGATGATGACGTGTGTGCTGGATCATGATCTCTTGGGTGATGAGTTGGTTCGGCGGGGGGTCACTGTATGGATGGGATTGGGACATACTGTGCTGGATGGCCACAAGTTGGAAAATCTGGCCGCCTTGGCTCTGGCTTATGCGTGTGACCCTGTGGCGCGCCGGGAGGTTCCCTGGGATGAAACGGAACCTCTTTTTGCGAGGCTCTGGGCGATGTCGTTGTATGATGTGGAGGATGTTGTGCCGGTGTTGAGGGACCTGATTGTGAGTGATCGTAAATCGCAAAAGCTCACAGCTCTTTCTTTTACTACCCAATTGGATCATAAACCTGTTCAGATGGATCTGGGGTGTTGCGGCTTAGAGAATATGCCAAAGGCGAACATGACAGATATGATAGATGGGGATCTCGATATTTTATGTTTGAGTATGGCTAATTTTGATATAGCCTATATGGCTCCTATGGGGTCGCGGGAAGGGGTGCAGGGGATCAGCCGCAGTGTAGAGGCTCTGCGGAGAGCTGAGGCTCGAACTCGATATTTTGAGGCGCTGGCAGCTCTGCCGGCAGGTGTGCCGGCTGAGGGATACAGGCTGGAGGGAGAGTTTTTTCGCGGGTCGCTGAGCCGGGAATGTGTATATGCCAACTTGTTTCTGATCGCGGCCTGGGATTTTGACGTGGGCAAAGTGGAGACTCTTATGGAAATGATGGCGGAGTGTGAGGCGGAAATCCGGCGCAAGTTTGTTGATCTTTTTATAGGGATGCCCCGAACGCTGAAAGAGAGGGAGTTTCTCTTTACCTGTCTGAATGATAAGAGCATGTCTGTGCGCCTGTTGGCTGCCACACGCCTTGAGGATATGGTGCGGACGGGAGGGAAGGAAGGCAAGGAGCTGGGTTGTGCGCGGGGAGAATTGACAATCCCGGAGAGGACAGCGCTTATGAATCTGTTGGCGCTGAAATCAGTGGAAATGAGAGCGGCGGGGTTAACTATTTTGTTGCATCAGGCGCCGGAGGCGGCTCTTGGCTGTGCGCGAGAGTTGTGCGGTGATAAAAAAGAAAGCAAGAGGGTAGCCGGTTTGGAGATGCTGCTGCAACTGGCAATGTATGGATGTACAGGTGAAGGATATCAACCGCAAGGAACCCTATATAAGGGGAGAGGGGAGGGCGTGCCGCGAGGGGACGCGGTTCAGAACGTGGCGGCGGCTGTACGGGAGGCGATAGAGGCTGCGCCGCCGGAAAAGCGTTCGGCAAGGGAACAGGGGCTTATCCAACGTCTGCAAAGCCGGCATGGGAATGAGAATTCACCGGAAAACGGTTTGGGGCTCTTTGATCCCCGGTATCGGCCGGACTTGAGTGATAGAGTTATGGGGAGGGCCTCTGTACAGGGAATAGAGGATATATCCGGGAAACTGTCAGGTGTGAAAAGAAAAAGAATGATGGGACTGCTGGCGGCCATGTGTGCTAAGGTTGAGGCCCATAAGGATTTTACCTTTGTGCGGGTCAATTATGACCTGACAGAAGAGGAAACACGATTGGGATCTTTGACTTACCTGGTGCGGCCCCATACTACAGCCCTGAAGAAGGAAGGAACATATACCCTTGACGATTTTGTGCTGCCTGAGGTGTGGCGAGCTTGGCGCCGGGAAAACCGGGTGACGCTGGGTGAGGTTTTGGCCGTGAGTTTAGCCTATCGGATGTCTGAGGGAAGTGAGCCAAAGCGGCTGCCTCAGGTCGATAAGGTTTTGGATCAAGAATTCCCTTTGGGGGTGGCCCGGGAATGTGCCAAGGAGTTTTCTGAGCGGGCTTATGGGCTGCTGTCTATGGCTATCATTGAGAAGTTTATCTATGAGTTCGCGCCTGAGGATATTTTCGCAGTGCTGCAGGATGTCATGGTGGGTCTGTTAAGGAAGGTTCCAGCACCCATGTGGGGACAGGGGGTATATCTGAACTCAGAGGCCGGTGACAGGGAGAGACATGAAGATGTGTGTTTGGCTGATGTCAAGGAGATAGAGTTTGTGTTGGATCTTATGGAAGAGGGTCTTGGTGAGAAAAATGTTAGTGAGGGTTTTTTCCTGGAATATGCGGCATTATGTATTTATCTGGGACAAGTGAGTGGAAGGCCTTGTGTGAGACTGACGGCCAAACACATGGCTAAGGCTGTGGTTGAGAGATTGGTGAAGCCTGATTTGCTCTACCAATACCTTTGTGTGAAGGGGCTAAAGGAGGCCATGGAAATCTTGAGAGCTCCGGAGACCCGGAGGATTCAAGGAGGTCAAAATACTCATGACGACCAGGCAATCCAAGCAAACCAGGAAATTCAGGTGGTTCAGATTGCTCAAGAAACTCAAGAAATCCAGGGAATACAGGAGGTTAAGGAAATTCAAGGTGTTCAGGATATTCAGGATCTCCGAGATCCAGCTCAATCCCATGAAATTTCCCTTTTGGAGCAGGTAGTCAAGACGCTGAGCGCCCGTGTGATTGAGATTGAACTGGGACGCGGCGACAGTGCAACGCCGGTGAGCCATTTGGCGATGGAGATTACCTATCACGAAGGGGTTCATGCTTTTGTGGGGATTTTGGCGGCTCTGGCCGGGGAGACTTTGGACGACGGTGGCGGTGATGGAGATGCCTGCCCAAGCCAATTGACAAGGAAGGTGGTACTGTCTTCCTTGTTGAGGGCGTCGTCACCGGGAACGGAAGACAACGCCCATAGTTTGTGTCAGGTTCTTCAAGCGGCTGAGTCCAAGGTCAACACATTCACACCTGAGGTCGATGAAGGGACTCCCAAGACAGACGAAGTCACTTTGGGTGAGGGCAGGGCCATTACAGAAAAAAGACTCTTGGAAGCTGCCATGTATGTGCCGGCTTGGGCGCCGATTATTGCCGAATATTTGGCGTGGCCCGGATTCTTGCGGGCGATAGAGTTTCTGCGCATCCATACGATGGATGATTTGTCTGATCGGGATTTGTTCGCCTTGTCAAGGCAAGTTGCGTCAAACCAAATCACGGCAAAATTGAAGGACATTAGCTGTCGGCTATATTCAGACAAGGATTTATCTGGCCAGGATTTATCTGACAAAGAATTACTTGACAAAGAGTTGTCTGGCAAAGGATTTTCTGACCAAGAGCTGCCTGACACGGAATTGTCTGACGAAGAGTTGTGCAATCAAGTGGGGCCGGGCCAGGCATTATCAGACAACATTAATTCCTGTGTGACAGGCGTGAGAGTGACGCTGCTGAGCGCACAAGAGATCAGGGAAGGAGTTTTTGATATCGGTTGGCTGCGAAGTGTTTGTCAAACTATGGGGGAAGAACGATTCCTTAAACTTCTCTATGCGGCAAAATGCAATGCCGATATAGGCAGATACTCTCGTCTCCGCCTTTTTGTGGAGGCTGGGCTGAACCGCATACCGGTAGAAGAATTATATCGAGATATTTCCGTTAAGCGCCGAAAGGATAAGATGATCTGTCTGGGGCTGGTTCCCCTGCAAAAAGAGGCCATGGCCGACGCGCTGAGGCGTTTCGAATTTATACAGGAATTTTTTAAGCAAAGCCAGTCTTTGAGCGCCGGACGGCGTGCCCGGGAGAAAAAGGCGTGTGCCATTGCTTTGAGAAATTTGGCGGTGAATGCAAATTTCAGCGATGTGTCGCGATTTATCTGGCATATGGAGCATTTGAGAGGGCGGTATGCGTGAAGGGAGTGGAGGGCCGAGACCGGCCATGCAGCGGGATGTCCCAGACACTCACAGTGCAGCTTGACTTGTATAGGGAGTTCCCTTGAATCCCAACTCAATCATTTCTTCCGGAGACCGCAGATAGGGATTATTGCTGCCCTTGACGGATTGCATGAAATTCCTTGAATTCTGTCTGGCCGTTTCCTCATCATAGGGTTCTGAACCAAAAAAGAAGTCGCGGAAGACTGGAGGATCGTTTGTGTCGTCATATTTTCCTTTGGTATCAATTTTATCATAATCGAAACTACATGGATAAGCTTCAGAGGCTTTTCTTAAAACGTTTGTAAACCATTCACGAAACACTTCTTTTTTGGGAGTTATATATTCAGCTAGTAATGCAATTCCAACAATGGGTGCATGAATATAATAAGATTTCTTATTGAATGTTAATGACAATATCTGAAGCGCATATCAGTAAATCTCCCTGATACGACATCACTCCATTCATAACCAATGGGATTCGTTATTGCATTTAAATGTAATAATTCATTTGAAATAGCTTTATTTGACTTTTCCATTTACAGTATAAGCCTCCTGATGGCGCACAACGTTTGTCCGTTCATACCTTACATCGAAACTCCATGACGTAAAATGTACCTTCCCACCAATTTTATGCGAAATCACTCCTTTTTGCAAATCTGGTGTTGCCGCTCTTTCTGGCTGAAACGCTTCTTTTATTGGCGTAGACTTTAGGGGTCATGCCTGTTTCCCTCCTGCTTTCTCAGGCCGCAGGATACAACTCCTTCAATAATCGGGCCTATCGTTTCATTCTGGCCATCGTCTCTGACAGAATTTGTTTTCCTTACTTCCGCCACTCAGGCGATTCTGGCGGCAAGGCCCGGGAGGGGTGCTCGATGCCTGATTCCATGAGCTCTTCGGGGCTGCGGAGGAAGGGTTTGCGGTAGTGATACGGCCGGAGGATATCGGCCATACGCTGCTGAGGAAATTGTCGAGCAGTTCAGGGGCTTGGTCTGGGTGATAGTCGAATGAGGGGTCGAGGGCTTCGCGGGCGACGAGGGGACCTCGGCGTTCTTCTTCGTGGTCGGGGTCATCAGATAGAGAGTGATAGCGCCAAATAATCCATTCATATATCCCAATACCAAGAGCCCTCTTTCCACGCAAACTAACCGCTTTCAGTTTGTGTATTAAATCACCAGTTTCGTATTTAAAATCAGAAGATGCGCGAGTATCATCCCATATATATCTTATAATCGGTGTAGCGATATTCGCATTATGGATATAATCAGGCATTGAGTAAGACATATTGTCCACCTCTATAGAATATAGGGTGTTCCATTAAACCCAAGTTCTATCATTTCTTCGGAAGAACGCAAGTATGGATTGTTATCGTCCTTGACGGACTGCATGAAAATATTCGCTCTCTGTTTTACGACTTCCTCATCATATGAATCTGAATCAAAAAAGAACTCACGGAAGACAGGCGGCTCACTTGAATAATCATATTCTTCTTTCTCATTAACCCCATCATCACTATAATTGTACCTACAAGGATAAACTTCAGCTGCCCTCTTCAGAACATCTGTAAACCATTCACGAAATAGTTTTTTTTCAGGAGTGATATATTCTGCTAATAATGCAATTCCAACAATAGGTTCATGAATATAAAAAGATTTATTATTAAAATTCCATGACAAGTCCTCAATAGCAGATGATGTTACCCACAAAGGCCCATGAACACCCCCTTTAGATGGTTCATTGTCTAGATCATAACGTAACAAACGGGTGTATCGAGGATCTATAGATGCCAACCAAAGAGCATTAAGTTTATACTTAACAGTTTGAAGAATTTCATCCGTTAGTTCAGAACTAGCACTAAGCCGACAAAAAATCAGCTCAAAGAGTGATGCCGTCAGACCAATAGATGCCTTATAATTTATATTCCATAATGCCTCTTTTAGTCTGGAATGTGCCTCTTTTGTATACTTTTGTATATGTGAATTTTCCTAATATTTTACCACTCCATTCATAACCAATGGGATTCGTTATTGCATTTAAATGTAATAATTCATTTGAAATAGCTTTATTTGACTTTTCCATTTATAATATAAGCCTCCTCATAAAATTATCCAGGTTTAACAAGCCAATCGAGTCTTGCTTTCAATTTTGCATTCTACAATCCAATTCTTTCGGTGGAGGTGCAACATCTTTTACAGTAGCCCCAGTCATCTCCCCCCTCAACAATTCCTATCATCATGAATTTTCACGACAAACAAAGACTCCTAATTCATGTATGAGAATTGGCAACGAAAGCCAATTTCTTATTACCCAGCCAAGGGTAGGGAGCATCCAGTTCGGGGATGCTCTCCCTCAGG